>Ga0118677_10006076_pt1 | contig 20704 bp, 7 predicted proteins | sample AliMusrvi5mmetaG_FD_86154 | JGI IMG/M metagenome (GOLD analysis project Ga0118677, IMG submission 86154)
GATGAGCAGCCGCATGCTCTTGTCGCCGATGGTGATGACGTTGTCCTTGAGCTCGGCGGCGCGCGCCGGGGCCTGTTGGGTGCGCCACTGGTCCCACACCAGACGCACTGCGGCGTCGGCCTCGGCTCGGGTCAGGGCGGCTGGCGGAATGGACGCCAGCGCGCCGACGGTGGGCTGGCTCAACCACTTGCGCAGGGCAAGCATACCCGGGCCGGCCTCCACCGGAACGCCTTTCGACCATGTTAGATCAAGGATGCTGTCGCCGGCTTGCTTGGCGGGCAACGGAAAATCGCGGGCCTGGTCGTCGCGCACCACGCGCAGGACATAGGCGGTGGCCGGCTTGAGTTCGAGCGCCGGCATGTCATTGAGATCGGCAGTGCCCGCCTTGGTCGCCACGGCGTGGAGGAACTCGGAGTCCTTGTCTATCAACTCAACGCGGGCCGCCACGCGCTGGCCGGCATCCTCCAGTACGCGCACATGGACGGTGGCGGCGGCCGGGTTGGCAGCGGGGCCGGGCGCTTTGTTCTTGGCGCCGCCGGTGTAACGGTCGGTGACGTTGACCGCGGGAACCGAGTGGTCGGCGGGGTTCCATACCAAGGGAAAATGGTCCTTGGCGGGAGCCCACCGGTTGGCCCAAATCGCGTAGGTCGGGTCGTCCGCCACGGCCTTGGAGGCGTTGCCATTGAACCAACCGCGGTCGAGGCCCTCGGAGTTGGGTTCGGCGGCGCCGGTAAAGTGCCAGTCGCCGTCCCACACTTCGACCCAGGTGTGATTGCCGCTCTGGTTGGTCCAGAGGGCGGTACCGGCGACGCGGGCGGGGATGCCGACGCTGCGGCAGGCGTCGGCGAGGATGATCGAGAGACCGGTGCAACTGGCCAGGCCTTGCGCGATGGATTCCTGCGGGCTTTGGTTGGCGCGCTTGCGCTGGGTGCTGTATTTGACGCTGATTTGTGGAAAGAGCGTGCGGTTGATTGCTTGCACGGCCTCGGTGGCGGTCTTGCAATCTTTGACGATGACGCGGCATTGCTCGTTGAACTTGGCACGCCACGGGTCACGCGGTTCATCGAGCTGGGCGTAGGGCAACACCCAATCCAGAAACAACGCGTCGGGCACTTGCTTGGACCATGGGAACGCCTCGCGCGCCTGCAGCGCCAGGCGCAGGTTCTCCATCAGAAACTCCTGAGTTAGGGAGTGCAAGTCGCCCGCGGGCATGCCGGCAACGAGGAAGGCGGCGGCATCCGCGCCCGGTGCACCGAAATCCTTGGCAGCCGCCTCGGCGAACGCGCGGATCGCCGGGGCGTTATCGCCGGCGGTGGCGAGGCGGGCAGGGTCGAGCTCGGCCGCGGCGAACGCGGCGGTGGCGATGAGCAGCAGGGCGGATAGGCGCATGTGCGGGAGGGTGCGAGGTGCCCGGAGGCCGGTCAATGACAATTCGCGGTGGCCGTGTGCCTCTGGCCGCAGGCCGTGACTGCCCACCTCCGGCCGCAGTTCCCATGGATAGCAGATAGAGGATCGCGGATCGCAGATCGTGGATGAGAGCGAGCAAAGCGCATCTTCGATCCACTATCGACAATCCACGATCTACTCTTCCACCAATTTCAGCGTTTCAGTTTTCCGTTTTTCAGCCTTTATTCCCCTGATGACCGATGTCTTCAGTCCCGCACAGCGCTCCGAGGTCATGTCCCGCATCCGCGGGCGCGACACCAAGCCCGAACTGGCCTTGCGCTCGATGCTGCACCGCCTCGGCTATCGTTTCACAGTGAACGGACCCAGGAACCGCTCGCTGCCAGGCAAGCCGGACATCGTCCTGCCCAAATTCAAAACCGTGGTTTTCGTCCACGGCTGTTTCTGGCACGGCCACCAAGGTTGCTCCGGCTTCAAAATCCCACAGACGCGAACCGAATGGTGGACCGCGAAAATCGACGGCAACCGCAGCCGCGACCTCAGGAATGAGTGCCTGTTGGAAGCCATGGACTGGCACGTCGTTGTCGTTTGGACCTGCCGCCTTCGCAACCGGGCCGCAACCGCACAACTCCTGCACGAGATGCGGACTTGGTTTGATGAACCCCAGCTCATCGCCAGGGTCGCCGAGGATCCGGGCGCTTACGGCTCGAATCAACCGGGCGCAATGCGACAAGCGTCGGGGGATAACGGCCTAAGAACAGCTCGGATTACACGGATGAAGATGGATGACCGCAAAGACGCTAAGAAATGAAGAAAGATTCAGGGCAAGAAAATGAGAGGGATCGTTATGAATTTCACATTTTCCTGATAATCTGATTTCGTTGGAGGATTTCGGTTTTGCCTGCTTTGCCTGCAATCACCGACACTGGCTAGCCATCCTGAATCCTCTTCGGTTTTCCAGAAAACCGCCCTGGTGGAAAAGTGGGGTCAGTGTGCAAATCTTGACAAATGCGCCTGCCTTGATACGCCTCAGCCATGCCTCAGCAGTCTGCGCTGACAGTTTTCCGGTGCCAATGACCACGTGATGGAGAGCGGCAATTGGAGCGACGCATTTCCCATGGCGACGGCCACCGATTTCTTCTCGCCACACTGGCCGAGACTTGCGCGAGAACAACCGGCAGTGGCGTCTTCAATGATGTTAGACGGGAGCGTGAGCGCCGGCGCGGTGGTGTCGCGAACCGTCACGGTGAAGGCCGCGGTGCCCACGTTGTTGGCGGCATCCTGCGCCGTCACCGTCACCGTCGTGTTGCCTAGCGGAAAAGTCGCTCCGCTGTTTTCAGAATATGTTAGACCAATCACTCCCACGGCATCGGTCGCGGTCGCGGCGGGGTAGGTCACCACCGCCCCAGCGGCGCCGGTCGCTTCGGCCATGACATCGGCCGGTGGGGTCACCACGGGCGCAGTGGTGTCGATGCGGACGTTGGCATGGGCAGCGGCAGCGGCAGGATTACCCAGCAGGTCTTGATAGCTGAGGGCGACAGTGTAGAGGTCATCCGGAAGACTCGTGCCGCCGCTGATGCTGGCAATCTGCGCGGCGAGCGTAGGATTGGCCGGATCAAAACTGAAGCTGTGCGCCGCGCTGGTTTCCTCCGAGGCAGCCAGAGTGAGCATGCGGCTGGCCGTGCCACTGAAGAGTGATTGCACCGAACCGGCGAGCGCCGTTTCGGGCAGGGAGAACGCAACGCTGATCGGACTGCTGGTGATGACGTTGGTAGCCGGTGCGCTCAACGTCGGTGCCTGGGTCGTCATATCCAGCGTGTACGACTGTCCTGCGAAGGGCAGCGCGGTGGAAGGTGTCGGAGTCAGCCCGGTGGCATTGACCAGGCTGAGGGTCAGCGACCCGTCCGCCGGGCCGGTGCTCACCGGTACGTTCCAGGTCACACCGCCATCCGCCGTGGTGGGTGTGCCCACCGCGGCGCCGCTTGCGGCACTGCCGGCGAGCGCAAAGTTGCCGGCGGTCACACCGCTCACCGTGGCGTCAAAACTCAGCCGCCAGCCAACCGCGCTGGCGTTGGACGGCGTCGGGTCGACCCGATTTAACGAAACCACCGACGGCGCCGCCACCATCGTCAACACGGCCGCGCCGCTGGCCGCCGCCTGACCGTCCGGATTGGTGACCGTAACGACTTCCGCACCCGGCGTGGCACCGGTGGTGTTGAGATCCAAGGTGAGGGTCGTCGGGTTGGTATAGGTCACGCTGTTGACCACCACCCCGCCGCCGACCGCCGCGCCAAGGCGATTGGCAAAGCCGGCCCCAGGATCGTAGAAACCCGAGCCGCTCAGCTGGGTGCCGGTGAGCAGCAGAACTCCATGCGGCGGGCTTATCGGTAGGTTCATGGCAACTGGGATTGCGGTGGCGTGCCGACGCTGCTCTTGGATCATGGTTATTGGTCGGCAACTCGTGCCCCAATGCGCGGGTGTCAAGTGCCGAAGACGATACGAGCTTGAAAAGGGTGCCATTGCCGCTAGCTTGCGCTTGTGTTCGGTGAGACTAAGGAAACGAGTGGGATGAAAATCAGCAAATATCAACAACTCGATCCAGCGCGGCTCGCCTGCGGGCATGACCGTCCGTCGACTCGTCGCGGGCGCACGGCGGGCTGCATCTTCGGTTTCACGCTCATGGCGTCCGCGGCGGCCTGCGGCGGACAACTCTTGCACGACCATGTTCCGGCCGCGGTGGCGACCTTGCAGCCCGTCGAGCGCCTCCCCGCCGCCCAACACCTGAGCCTGGCCATCGGCTTGCCGTTGCGCCACCCACTCGAACTCACCCGCCTCATCGCCGAATTGGGCGACCCCGCCAGCCCCAACTTCCACCGCTATTTAACCCCCGCGCAGTTTACCGAGAGATTCGGGCCGAGCGCGGCGGACTATCAGGCACTCGCGGATTTCGCCACCGCCAACGGCTTGACCGTGACGCTGACCCATCCCAACCGGCTGGTCCTCGACGTGGACGGCAGCATCACCGACATCGAACAGACGTTCCATGTGACGATGCGGGCCTATCAGCATCCGCGGGAAGCGCGGAGGTTCTATGCGCCGGACGCCGAACCGTCCCTCGATCTGGCCGTGCCCGTGCTGCATATCAGCGGCCTCGACAACTACTCGCTGCCCCATCCCAACTCCAAGCTCAAGCCACAAGCCACCACGCCTGGCACCACACCCAACGCCGGTTCGGCGCCGAGCGGCGCCTATGGCGGCGGCGATTTCCGCGCGGCCTATGTACCCGGCACCTTTCTAACCGGGGCAGGGCAGAGCGTCGGCTTGTTGCAGTTCGACGGCTACTACGCGAGTGATGTCGCAGCCTACAAGACGCAGTTTGGCTTGCCGGACGTGCCGCTGATCAACGTGCCGATCGATGGCGGCGTAACCACGCCGGGCACCGGCAACAGCGAGGTTTGCCTGGATATCGAAATGGTGCTGGCCATGGCCCCGGGCATCGCGGCGATCTATGTGTATGAAGCGCCCAACCCGAGCCCGTGGGTTGACCTGCTCAGCCGCATGGCCAATGACAACCTGGCCAAGCAGCTGAGTTGCTCGTGGGGCGGCGGCAGCACCAATCCAAGCGCCGAGGCGATTTTCCAACAAATGGCCAGCCAAGGCCAATCGTTCTTCAACGCCACCGGGGATTCCGACGCGTTCACCGGGGCGATTCCCTTTCCCTCCGACAGCCCCAACATCACCGAGGTCGGCGCCACCACTTTGACAACCACCGGGGCGGCTGGTGCGTTTGTGTCGGAGAAGGTCTGGAACTGGGGCCTGCAAAACACCACCTATGTGGGCAGCAGCGGCGGCAGCAGCACCTACTATGCCATTCCGAGTTGGCAACAATCCACCAGCATGGCCGCCAACCAGGGCTCCACCACCAAGCGCAACGTTCCCGACGTAGCCCTAACGGGCGACAACGTCTATGTGCGATATAACAATGGCAGCGCCGCCGCCTTCGGCGGCACCAGTTGCGCGGCACCCCTGTGGGCCGGCTTCACCGCGCTGCTCAACCAACAGGCAAGCACCAACGGCCACGGCGCGGTCGGCTTTCTCAATCCGGCCCTCTATGCCATCGGCAACGGCCCGAGTTATGCGTCGACTTTCCACGACACCACCACCGGCAATAATTTCAGCTCCACCAGTCCTAGCAAATTTTCCGGGGTTGCCGGTTACGACCTTTGCACCGGTTGGGGCACACCTGCCGGCTCCGCCTTGATCGATGCTTTGGCCGGAGCGCCCGAGGATTTGCAGGTGGCGCTGCCCACGTTTGCCGCCGGCGGCCGGTTGGGCGGGCCGTTCACCCCCAATTCGGTTAGCTGCACGCTCACCAATGGCGGCACCGCAGCGCTCAACTGGACCGCCGCCAAGACCCAAGCGTGGACGACCCTCGCCACCACCAGCGGAACGCTGGCCGCCGGAGCCACCGCCACCGTCAGCTGGTCTATCAACAGCGGCGCCAATGCGCTGGCCGCCGGCAACTATGCCGACACCGTGACTTTCACCGACACCACCTCCGGCGTCGGCCAGAACTTTGGACTGACCCTCGCCATCACCGGCACCCCCACCAACCTCGCCGCCACCCCGGAAAATAACCTCGTGCTGCTGACGTGGAGCGCCACCGGCGGTGCGACCGCTTACAACGTGAAACGCTCCCTCGCCAGTGGCGGGCCATATACCACGCTTTCATCCACCACCGGCACGAGTTATCTGGATTCGGCCGTGACCAATGGCACGACCTATCATTACGTGGTATCCGCCACCAATGGCAGCGTCGAAAGCCTCAACTCCGGGGAGATCACTGTCGTTCCCGTTGCCGTGCCCTCCACCACTTCACTGGCGTCATCGCTCGGCACGACGGGGGTTTACGGCAGCGCCGTGACCTTTAGCGCCACGGTGACGGGTGCCGGCGCAACCGCCAGCGGAACGGTGACATTTAAGGACGCGGCCACCGTGTTAGGCACCGCAGCGCTCAATGCCGCGGGCCTCGCCGCCTTCACCACCAGCGCGCTCGCCCCCGGCAACCATGCGCTTACCGCCAGTTTCCCGGGTGACGCCATCTATGCGGACAGCACCTCGGCCGGGTTCGCCTACGCCGTCAGCCCCAAGCCGGTGACCATCACCGGGGTGACCGCCTCTGGCAAAATCTACGACGCCACCACCACCGCCGTTCTAACCGGCGGAGCAGTCTCCGGCCTGGTCGGCAGCGACGTGGTGAGCGTGGTCGCAGGCAGCGGCAGCTTTGCCAGCCCCAATGCCGGCACCCAACCGGTGGCGGCCGCCGGCTACGGACTGGGCGGCGCCAATGCCGGAAATTATATGTTGTCAAGCCAACCCGCCGTGGCCAATGCCACCATCGCGCCACGACCCCTCCAGCTGACCGGCACCCAGGTTTACGATGGGACTTCGCTGGCAGCCGCAGGCGTTTTGGCAGTCAGCAACAACCTCGATGGCGCCAATCTGACACTAACTGGCAGCGCCAACCTGGCCAGCAAGAATGTCGGGTCGCAGGCGGTGTCCACCGGCGCGCCGGTGGCCAGGGTGCAGAGCGCCACCGGCAACACCGGTGCCAATGCCGCAACCACCATCAGTGTGACGCTCACCAGCACCCCGGTGACCGGCAACACCCTGGTGGCCGTGATTTCCACCCGCGGCACCAGCGCCAGCCGCGTGTCCGCCATCACCCAAACCGGTGCCACCTGGACGCGTGCGGCACAAGCTGCCAACGCCAATGGCACCACCACGGAAATCTGGTTTGCCTCTAACGTGTCCGGCGCAGCCAAGGCAATAACCATCACCCAGGCATCGTTGCGCTCCGCCGCGGTGGTCATCGAATATGCTGGCATCCTGGTTGCCGGGGCGCTGGACCAATCAGCAAGCGCCACCGGCAGCAGCGCCGCCGCCGTCACCGGCACCACGCCTACCACCACCCAAGCCAGAGAGGTGTGGGTTGGCGGCATCGGCTTCATCAGCAGCACACCCACGCTCGGGCCCTTTTTCAACAGTTTCACCTTGGTGGCCAGCGCTCAGACAACCAAAAGCCCCGCGAGCAATAACGCCAAGGTTTACGCCCTGGAACGCATCGTGAGCCTAAGTGGAGTTGCCTCGTCCGGTGGCTCTCTCAGCGTTTCGGCACAGTGGGCTGGCGCCATTGCCACCTTCAAGACGGTGACGCCAACCACCTTGGCACCCGCAGGTTCAGCGGCGGCCAATTACACTGCCGCGGGTACCGGCGGCTCGGTGTTTGTCACACCGCAACCTCTCACGGTCACGGCGGTGAGTGCCTCCAAGACCTACGATGGAACCACCGCCGCGGCGGGCACGCCCAACCTCTCGGCGCCCTTGCTCGGGGGCGATACCACCACCGTGCTCACACAGGCATTCCAAACCCCTGGCGCCGGCTCGGGCAACAAGATCATCATTCCAAACATCGTCATCAACGACAACAATGGCGGCGCAAATTATGCGCTGACCCTTCAAAACTGCAGCACTGGCACCATCCTCCAGGCGACCGCAAGCCTGGTTCTCGGCAACCTCGCGCCCACCTACAATGGCTCACCCAAACCCATCGCTGTTACCACCACGCCAAGCGGCCTGGCCGTCGCCATCACCTACGATGGCGCCGCCACGGTGCCGAGTGCTGCCGGCAGTTATGCCATTGTTGCCGCGGTGAATGATCCGAACTACGCCGGCTACGCCTCCGGCGCGCTGGTCATCGATAAAGCCACCGCCACCGTCGGTCTGACCGGCCTCGCCCAAACCTATGACGGTTCACCCAAACCGGTCACCACCTCCACCACCCCGCCCGGTCTTACAGTCTCAGTCACCTACGATGGTGCCCCCACCGCGCCGACTGCGGCCGGCACCTATGCGATCGCCGCCGCGGTGAACGATCCGAACTACGCCGGCGCCGTCTCCGGCGCGCTGGTCATCGATAAAGCCACCGCCACCATCGGTCTGACCGGCCTCGCCCAAACCTATGACGGTTCACCCAAACCCATCACTGTTACCACCACCCCGCCTGGTCTAGCAGTCTCAGTCACCTACGATGGTGCCCCCAACGCGCCGACTGCGGCCGGCACCTATGCGATTGCCGCCGCGGTGAACGATCCGAACTACGCCGGCGCCGTCTCCGGCGCGCTGGTCATCGATAAAGCCACCGCCACAATCGGTCTGACCGGCCTCGCCCAAACCTACAACTGCTCACCCAAGCCGGTCACGGCCACCACCACACCAAGCGGCTTGGCAGTCGAACTCAGCTACGATGGATCCGCCACCCCGCCGAGCGCCGTGGGCAGCTATGCCATCGCCGCCGCCATAACCGATCCTAACCACGCGGGCAGCGTCTCTGGCACGCTCGTCATCACCCAGGCGACTGACATCGCCACATGGCGCGACGCCTATTTCACCGCTGCCGAGCAAAGCGCCGGGCTCGCCGCCGACAACGCCGATCCGGATGGCGACGGACTGTCCAATCTCGCCGAGTACGCCCTCGGCACCCAGCCCGGCGAATTCACCCCGCCGCTGGAACCCATCCTCGACGCCAACGGACTTTCACTCACCTTCACCCGTCCTGCCAACTTGCTCGACGTCACCTATATGGCCGAGTCGTCCGACGGCCTCGACGACTGGTCGCCAGTCCCGCTCGAAGTGTTGGAGACGGGCACCACCGAAACCGTGCGCGCTCGCGACCCACTCACCTCGGGCGATCCGTCCCGCCGCTTCCTGCGCTTGCGTTTCGAGCGCCAGTAGCTTTCAAGTAGCTCGCTGTTCCAGGGCATCGACCCCTTCGTTCGTGGCCGGGATGTAACGAAACTCCTCAGCAGCGGCCATCATGGTTAGAGACACCAGCCATGGGCACACTTGCGCTGACGAAAATGCGGATTTCATGCTCTGACAGCTATTGAGGGCGGCGGGCCGATGGTGGCTGATGCAAATCACGGCTGCCAACTCCACTCCAGCAAAAGACAGCCTTCCTCGTTGCGCGTGACCGACAAATGCCTGGCCGCAAGGTTGCCGGACTTGCCGAGGTATTTGCACATGAGCGCGCAGGGGAAGCTGGGAGTTTTCAGGACTGGGCTTTCCTGATTCCCTGGCCACCCGATAGAGTGAGACAATTTGATGAATGGGATTGACTGGCCTTGCCTGATGCTTCACGCTCGTTGCATTCCGACATATATGAGAGCCATCCTTCTATTGCTTGCCGGGTGTTTGGCGGCCTCCGCATACAACCCGTATCCAGATCCCACCTTGAATCCCGGCGATGCGGTGAAGTTTGAGTCGCTTGCCGCATTGACTTACCTTCAGGGTAAAGCCCCCGCCGTCTCGGAGCAGGGCAAGGTCTATATCATCGATTGCTGGGCCACCTGGTGCGAACCCTGCAAGACCACCATTCCCCTCTTGAACAAGTTGCACAATGACTATCAGCCCAAGGGCCTGCGCGTCATCGGCGTGAGTGTGTTCGGTGAGGACCGGTCCAAGGTGGAGGCCTATCTAAAGGCCAATGGCGGCGCCATGTCCTATCCGGTGGCCATCAGCGAGAAGGACGACGCGTTTGATGCGGAATGGCTCAAAGCCGCCGATCTGTGCAGCTTGCCCAACGCGTTTATCGTCAAGGATGGCAAGTTGCTCTTCATCATCCACCCTGGAAAGATCACCCCTCAAATCGTCGAGGCGCTGCTCGCCGGCGGAGACCAGGAGACCGCGATGCTGAAGGTATTCCAGCCGGTGGTTTCGGACGAGGAAAAGGCCGCAATAGAAGAGGCGGCCCGGTCGAAGCGCGTGAGTTTGCTTTTACGCGACGCCCCCCCCATGGAAGATCGTGCTGGCACAGTGGCATACATGGACAAGATCCTCGCTGAGAATCCCAAGCTACCGCCTGAAGACAAACAGGAGTTTCTATTGCTCAAGGTCATCTATCTCGACCGCAAGAACGTGGCCGAAGCGATTCGCATTCTGGATCAGGCCAAGGCTCTTGCTCCGAATTCCAAGACGTCTCGCAAACTCGACGAGGCAAGACAAATGTTCAACACCGGAAAGCCATAAGCCGAGTAGCATCGCGTGGTTTGACCTGAAATCCGCAAGTTGCGGTCTCAGGGCTCGGTGCTTTCCAACTTGCGGATGGCGTCGCGCAGCTTGTCCTTATCTAACATCCACAGGAAGGGCAGGCAGCGGTGGAGTTGCGTTTGATAGGAATAGCGCACGGAATCCTTCTGGCACAGCCCAAGAATGAGATGTTCCTCAGTCTGATTGAGGATGACGGTGGAAAACTCCCCGCGAGCGATTCTTTCCTGGAGGGTGGTGGACTGCGCTGGTGTCGCGGAAACGGCCTCGCGAATGAGGAAGGTGGCGGCGTAGGAGTCCGGGACCTTGGTGATCACGGATACCTCCCTCAGTTCGCTGCTGTTAGCCCGGCAGAAAACCAGCCGGCCGGAATTGGGCTTCTGAGCATAGAAACAGACATCCTCCGTGCCATCATTCATTTGCATGATGTGCTGTGGAAAAATCATCCCATGCAGATTGTCGCGCTCGGCTGCAAACGCCCGGTTGCCCGCATCCGCCGCGTTGTCCGCCTCCTCCCATTGCTCATCCGTGGGATTGTAATACCCATAGTTGCCAAAGCCGTCGCCCACCAGCAGTCGTCCGTTGTCATTGCGAATCACCTTGATCTCCCGGTCGGTGGCATCGAACGGGGAGACTTCCGGACGCCGGCCCGGCTTGGAAAGTTGTTTGAGGGTGCCGTCCGGTTTGAGGTGCCAGAGCACTGGCGCCGCGGAGCGCGAACCGCCATTCGCCATGGGCGGTGCAGCGACGACAAAGAATGACTCGCCAATCGCCGTGCCGAGTGGAATGGAATCGCCCGCCCCACCCGTTCCGCTGTGCAGACCCATGCGCAGACCGGGGACTTCCACGACCTTGCCGGACTTGCGGTCAATGCGCACCACGGTGTTGGCGTTGCGATATCCCTCGACTGTGGGAGGCACCAGCGACCGGTTGCCCCAGCGCACGTGGGCCAGAAACGCGGAATCACTGGCAAGCATCGTGCAACCCTCCTCCAACGATCCCGCGCTCAAGGACTTTGGCGATCCCTGCGGCCACAAGCCAGGACTGAGTGCCAGATCGATCCGCTGACGATACTCCCCGGCGGCGCAATCGAACGCCAGCAGCCACGGCCGGTTCACCGGATAGATACGCGGCACGTCGCCTGCATTCTCATGACGCATGGCCCACCCAGGCACGGATTGCAGTTCGAACCACAACAAGCGACGATCCAGCGGATCGACGAACAGGTTGGTAAGCACGGCGGCTTTGTCCGCCATGGTGTCACGCAAATCCACAAGCCGGGTTGCCTCAAGGGTCGCAGCCCCACCGCCCAAGCCGAGACGCGGCCCGAATTTTTTTCTGATAGACCCGTGGAGACTCAAGCCGAAGCAAAGATCGACCATGGACGCGCCATCTAGCATGTCCATGGCAATTGCACGCGGCCGGCCGCTGGTGATGGCGTCATCAAGGTCCTTTGCGATCAAGTCCGTGATCCGCGTGATCATTCTTTGTTTGGACGCGGCAGGGGACTGCGCGTCATTCAAGTTGCGCAACGTGTCCCTGGCATAGATATATTCGGATAGGCGCAATCTCAAGTCCGGCGTGTCCTGTGCGTGCTGGACGAGCCCTGGCAACAACAAGTGCGGGTGTGCGGGGCAACGCACCGTGAACGGTCGCAGGGCGGGCGGACTCATGCTGCGATAGAATCCGCAGCCTTCCACCAACCATGGATCCCTTTCTCCGATCATCGGCACCCAGCGGGCGAGCGCCTCGAACGGCACACACTCCGCCAGCGGCGTCCAACCGGCACCCATCTCCGCCACGCGCGAGTCTAACACATTTCGGGCGGCTTGCGCGCGGCCGGCGCCGGAAGACCGGATGAAAGCCACCTCCGCCCGCCGGATGGCGGCGTGGGGTACTTCGCGGCTCTGCATGGCCTTTTCCAAGTGACGGCAAAGGATCTCGGTTTTGGTCGAACGGTATCCCGGTTCGCTGATCCCGGCTGAAAAGCCGTTGCGGTCGATGGTGTGGCGGCCGGTCGCAAGCATGCCGCCAAACAACTCGTGGACTCCCCGCGTATTTTCCGTTAGACCGAGGAGCGCCTCAACCAACAGTTCGGGAATGGCGGGAACCGCGTCAAAGTGGCGGGCTTCATAAGGACCGAAGTGCTCGAAACAAGTTTCCGATGACGGGTGGAGGCCCCGGGCCGGATCGAGCAAGAGGCGGACATAGCCGTCCAACTCGCGATCGAATTGTTTGAGGAGGGCGAGTTGAGCGGCATCCATGCGCTGGGGTTGCAGCATCGCACTCATCCCGACGAAATAGTCCATCAGGTTCCAAAAGATGAATCGGCACTTGCTTTGGTCGATCGCGTCGCGGTGTCGTGCCAACGATTCGGCAGCAAGGCGCAGGTAATCCAAAGTGTCGTCGAGGTGCGAGGCACCCAACTGCATGACATCGGACCAGCGCGGGTCCGAGTGATCAATGAGGCTGGGGTAATCCTCATTGATAGGCGAAGGAGGTCGGAACGCCCGCGTCCGATAGCGTGCGATCAACTGGATGTACACCGCTTGTGCCGGATCCGCACCCAGGAACAGCGCGGCTTCCACCAACGGCAGAACCTCAGTGCTGCGGCCCGTGTTCAGGAGCCACTCGGCTTCACGCAACAACCGTGCACCTTCAGCAGCAACGGCTTCGGCATCGCGCTCCTTTGGCAACACGGTGTTGCCCGTGGCTCTCAGCAGGTCGCGCCACACGTCGCGGATCATGCGTGGCAATTCGTCAGGTGCGCCGCTGGCCTTGGCGTCGTGGCTCTTGGCGGTGCCGCCAAGCGAGCGCAGGCGCAGGGCCAGTTCGATCCGCTCGTTTGCCAATGGGGCGATACCTCCCTCGATCGTCCACGCCGCATTCCACAGTGCCTCGGGCTTGCGAAACGTTTTCTCAGCCATGATCGGCTGCACTTGCTCGCGGGTCAGCGTGATCATCCCCGGCGTGGCATCAATCCGACCTAACAGGCCAGTGCGCAGGGTGGATTCCAGCGAGCGCCGGGAGAACAGCCTGTCGTCGGCGGTTAGACCGAGCAGCGTCACGGCGGTTAGGGCGCGGCCCTCAAGCCGCTCCTGGAGTTTCGCGCGAACCGCCGCAAGGAACTCCTTGCTGAATGCCTCGGGCTTGAACTCCTTGGCATCCACGTGCCGGCGTTCGATGGCCAGCCCGCTGAGCACATCAACCGCCTCAAAGCGCAGCACCGTCAGCTTGTCGGACTTCAGTTGTGAGACAAACACCAGCACATCGGCGGATAGACGGTCGCCCATGGCGGAGAAATCGTGCCGGCCCTTGGCCCATGGATTGGCGAAATCGCGCTCGCGCAACAAGGTCTCCACTTCCTCACGCTCGACGACTTTCCAGCCGGCTTGTTGGGACGCCTCCGCCAGCAATAACAGGCGGTTTTGATAATTGCCACCCACGACCGGGGCGGACGCCAGCAGGCGCTCGGCCAGCGCGGGGTCTCCCGCCGCCACCGCCCCGGCGCTATCAGCATTTTTGTGAGTTCCACATCGCCGGAGGTGGCCGCGGCCCACAACGGGGTGAGCGCCTGCCGGTCGACGTCCGGTTTGGCCCCGGCTTTGAGCAGCCATGCCACCTGCTCCCGCTAGCCGGCCGCCACCGCGTAATACAATAACGTCAGGCCATCCTTGTAGAGCGTGTTGGGATCGGCCTTGGCGGCCAGTTCCCGGTCCGCCGCTGCCAAATCCCCGGCACTCACGGCGCGATACAGCGCGGCCGGCGACCCGCTGGCGTCAGCCGCCCTGACAGTTGGAAATATAACCAACGAACACAAGAATGGGAAGAGCAAGGCGGATTTCATGGGATGGTAGCTTTTTATCAGGGCGGCGTGCCGGTTGGAGACGGTGGGTATCACTTCGCTTGCACGCGCTTCATCGCGGCCAAAGCCTCTTTCTTGTCCATGATCCAGAGGAATGGCAGGTAGGGAGGGGCCGACACATCAAAATGCATCGTACCCTTCGGTGCCAAGCGCATGGCGAGTACCAGATGCGCGTCTGTTTGATCCAGCAGCGCCGGTGTCACCCGGTTGGAGCGGGCCATATCAGCGATGGTGATCCACTCGAAATGATCGGTTGGCGAGGGAGCCTTGAATTCGGCGGGATCACTATCGACTTGAAACCGTGCGCGGTAATTGGCCGGAACCTTCATGCTAACTGGAAGATCGGACATGGGGCCGCCGCTGATTTGAAATTTCAAAAATCCAGGTGTTTTTGAGACATCTGCATAGGTTCCGTTGTCCCCGCATTTGAATTGATAGGTATTATTACCATCTTCTGCAGCCCGGAACGGGATGTATGGCGTGTGCGTGGAGCGAAACGCTTTGGTATCGATGTCATTGACGTGAAGCCGCCACTCGCCGACCGAGCGCTCAGGGGCGTCATCCCATTTTTCTTTCGTTGGATCGTAGTAGGCCAAATGGTTCCATGAGGATGCTACTAGCAACCGTCCACCATCCACCCGTAGGAGTTTTATGGATTGGTCCTGGGCATCGAACGGTGACTCCTCCGGTCGTCTTCCAGATTTTGCCAGCAGTTTCGGCTTGGCGTCCGGCTTGAATTGCCAGAGCATTTCCACATAGTTGTCAGGAATCCCGTTCAATGGATCCGTCCGGCGCTCAAGGATGAAGAATGAGTCGCCCAAGCCTGCCACGGCATGACATTTGCGGCCATTGGTTTCAACCATTTGAGAGGATACAATGTGCGGATTCTGCGGGAGTTTTTGAATCGCTCCTGTTGCACGATTGATGGAAATCAATGCCGTTTCAACGGGCTTGTATTTTCCGGGCGCAATTTCCAGTTTCTCCGAGCATATTTGAACCAGCAGATGAGTGTCATTGGCAAACATACCGATGACGATGTCCCCATCAAAGGTGCAGACACGCATGGTCTCGGGCGAACCTTGCGGCCAGAGTCCGGGAACGGTTCCCAGATTGATCTTGTGAATGGTGTGTCCATCGCGAGTATCGATGGCGATCAACCATGGCTGCCTGACAACCAACGGTGGCACGTCGGAGCACCATATGGAGTGGTCCTCGAGAAAATATCCCGTGCTTTCGGGCGCGATGTAGGGCTCCTGCAATTTGACATCCCATTCTTGATAGGGTTGGAGCGCCAGCCACAGAATGTGCTGTTGTACCGGATCAATCATGAAGTGGGTGATCATGGCCGGTTTGTCGGTTGCACCGATGCGAACATCCACCAACAGTTTTGTTTCCACCGCCCCCTTATGGTCGAGGAGTGGGAATTGCCCCTTGGAACCGAATGACTTGCCAGCGCTTTGCGGTCGGCGTTTGTCAATCTGCGGCTGGAAGCGCCCGACATAAGTTGTCCGATAGGTGTTATCCAGCAGTAAGGCCTCAGCACTGAGGCGGTCGTAGTCCTTGGCGGGTGCGTTGCGTGTTTCGAGTTTGTTGGGTTCGGTGTCAAAGTATTGATCATACGCGGCCGCGAATCTCTGCCATAGCGGTGAATTCTTGTCGCAGGCGATGACCAGATTCCGGCGGTGTTGGATGTAGATTTCCGTACGAAACAGCATGTCTGGAACATGCTGTGGTGAAGATGCCAGGGTGCCGAGAAAGCCATCATGGAGAATTCCTGCCAAATATTTATTTGAAGTGATGGAGGGTAGTAATCCACGAGAGTGCTCATTGGATGCCCAGCGGCTTGGTGGAACAAGGGAAGCCGCCATCGCGTCAATTCTGGCATGCGCCAGCGTTCGCGCGGCATCACGTTGTTGTGTACCCGTTGACCGCAGGACCCCTAGCTCGGCCTTGCGCAAGCCACCAAAGCGAAGGTCTTTGCCACGCATCGCCTGTTCCAGAAGATCTGCAATAACTCCCATGCACGCCGGTTCAAGCTGGGGAAATGCCGGACATGTGAACAGCGGCGTCAGGTATACGTCTTGCTCAGCAGGCCACGTGCGAACAATTTCCCCGGCAATCAACCTGCCCAACCACGGGATGACGCGGAAATGCTGGGTGAAATGCTCACTGCTAGATAATAGCTCGCCCAATGTGCTTGGGGACTTCACCAACGGCAGCAGACGCTTGCACAGTGCTTCAAGCTCGGCATCAAACTCCTTGAGCGCGGCAAGCTGCTCCGGGTTCAGATGGGCTGGCACCAATTGACTGCGGAATTTTGCGAGACAGTCCCAGTAGAGCCAGAAATCCTGAAATGACTCATTGCGGATTCCGTTGGGTTGCTCCTTGAGGATTTGCAGTGTCCGGTCGAGAGTCTCAGAGGTGAGGCGCAAAAATTCCAGTTGTTCGCTCACCCAACGTCTTGCATAGTCGTGGAATTCCGGCCACAACGGGTATCCCCAAGCTTGGTTGGAATCATAAACGCTGCCAAACTGAAGTCTGGGGTTCCCGAAATGCAGCGAGTCCCAATGGATGCGCATTCTCAGCCGCAACGCCTTCATCGGGTCGGCACCCAGATAGAGCGCGGCATCAATGATCGGGATGGCCTCCCAAACTTTCGGGGAGGCGGCGAGCCATTCCGCTTCCCGCAGGAGGCGGGCTGCTTCCGTGGCGGCGCGTTGTTCCGGAGTGGTGGCCGTGGCTGTGGCCTCACCATTTCCTATCAGAATCGCCAGTTTTCGCCAGGCCTCCTGCACCATGACCTGAGGGTACTCGGGGCTGCCCGCCACTTTGACGTCATGGCTGATGGGGTCGCGTCCGAGCGAGCGCAAACGAACCGCCAATACCACTTGATCGCCTTCACCCGGGCTGAGCCCGCCTTCGAGAGTCCATGCCGCGCCCCACAAGGCGCCGGATTGCTTGAGAAGTTTCTCTGTGGCGAGCGGTTCCATTTGTTCGCGGGTCAAAGCGATCAGGCCGGGGGTGGAGTCAATCTCCTGGAGCATCCCGGCATGCAACAAGTTGGCCAGCGTCCGGCCTTGCGGCACGTTCGGATCCGCCGAGATATCCAGCAGGGTGATTCCGGCGGGTGCGGCGGCACCGTTTTGGGAATCCAGCTTGCTCCTCACCCGGGCCAGGTAGTTGCCGCAGAAGGTGTCGGAGTTGAATTCCTTGGCGGCGACGATCAGGCGGTCGAATAACAACCCCGTTCTGACATTCGCGGCCTCGAATTCCAACAACTCCGCGTCGCCATTTCCGAATCGGGAAACGATGATGAAGATGTCTGCGGACAGGCGGTCGCCGATGGCGCTGAGTTCGGTGGTTCCTACCGTGGTCGGCTCGGCGAGGGATTTTTCCGTTAGCAGTTTGTGGATTTCCTCGCGCTCCACGACGGTCCATGATGGCAGTTCCGACGCCTTGGCCGCCAAGGCGGATGCCGGTCCGTCGGCCGTGGGCGAAGAGATGACCGCCAGCACCTTCTTGCCGTTAGGTTTGCTCCGTGTTGCAGCGGCCAGCACGCGTGGTTGGAACCTGTCCTTGGGTCCCGATGCTTTCGCCCGCCCCACCTCCACAGGATCGAAAGGATGCGGGTAAGGCGGCAATTTGACCTTGGGAAACTGTTTCCGGACCATCTCCAGCACTGCGGGGTTGCCGCACGACTCGGCCAAAACTGTTAGCCTGATGCGGTAGTCTTCGCTGGCCTTGGCCGCCTTTGGCAGCCACTGGCTGACCAAGGTGGTTTGGCCTTCCCAGACGGCCCCGCTCAACGCATCCCATGGGACGACCACGGTGTCGTATTCAAGCTCCCTGGTCAGAATCAAGGGCACCCCGCGTTTTGTCAGTGCTTCGATCACACCCAACATTGGCGGATGGTTCATCACCGCCTTGAGCATCAGGGTCTGCGACCCGCGGCCGAAACGCCAGCTCGGCACATTGCTATCTTCCCGGTAATCAATCAAACACCCGCGGTTGATGAGGAAAGCCGCCATTTCCCCGCAGCCCGTTTCCAGGCTGCTTTTCACCAAGCCCCGATCGGACCGGTCGAATTCACTGGGATTCTTGCTATCGAAAATCTTGCCATAAACGGTATGTTCCAGATCCAAATCAGGGGTTTGGGCAAGAATCAGCCTGAGGACCTCCACGGATCCCGAACAAAGCGCCGCTTCCACCGGATTGGAGAGAGACCGTTGCTGCACCCACGTCGGTTCTTCCAAATTGGTGGTCTTGGCTCCGGCATCCAGCAGGGTTTTGGTGAGCTTCTCATCGCCCGCAAGGGCGGCGGCGCACAGCGGTGGAAACTTCTGGCCGTTCACATCCGGTTTGGCTCCGGCTTGCAGCAATGCCGCCACCCGCTCGCGATCGCCCGCCACGCAGAGATAATACAATGGTGTTAGAGCATCGGGGTCCAGGGCGTTGGGATCAGCTCCCGCCGCGAGTTCCCGGCGCATCATGTCCCAGTCCCCGGCGCGAACCGCTAGAGCCAAGGCTCCCGGCGCGTTGGCACCCACCTCGGCGGTGGCGTCCGGCGCGGCGATCACGCCGATCCCGTCATACCAAGTGCGGCCTTGATTTGTGTCATGCGCTTGGTCGTCGATAGATACCACAAGCGTGCCCTTGGCATCTGTCCGCGCCACACCTAGCAAAGCACGGAACAGGCAGCGGTCATCCTCATGGTCCACCTTCGGCTCCCCGGATGGTGAGCGCAACGGTGCATCCATCTGCCGGAATACCAGCGGGGGGCTCATGTCCATGCCGATGGTGTCAGGCAGACCGGCCTGGCAGGCATAGCCGAAGCCCCGCATCGAGGCCATGCTGATGCCGAAGCGAATATCCCACAATTGATCCCCAAGGGGTTTGGCCTGGTCGCCATGGGTGCCCGCGATCCAGAAAAACCCATGAACCTGATAGTTGGTCTTCGGTTTCAGGCCAACTATCAGGGTGCGCAACATCGGCGCGTTGTTGCCTTTGGTGCCCGCCGCAGCGAACACGCCGCGCTTGGCGCCCGCGCCGCTGCCCGCGCCTTCGCGCCAGTGCCAGTGGTTGTTAGGTTCGGCCTCCGTCGTGCCACGCGTGATTTCCTCGGGCGCGTCGCCCGCTTTGGCCACCACTTTGAGTGCGGTGCCGTCAGCCAGGGTGGTGTTGTCCAAGGTGGCCGGAAAAAAAATCAACTCGTCAGCGGCGGCAAGCCGCGCGGCAGAAAGCAGGGCCACCGAAAACAGGGAAGGAAATAAAGAAGCGGATTTCATGGGATGGTAGCTTTTTTTCATGGCGATGTGGCGGTTGGAGCCGGTGGGTTTCCCAAGCGGCGACTACATTCCAGCGGAACCCCCCGTTCCTATCAAGCGGCAATGTTCCCTGATCAGGCCGCATCCCGGGTACCGCAAATTTGCCGCCGAATTTGCTTGCATGGGAAACGCTGTAACGTCTGACTGCATGTCTGTAAAGTGCCGGTCAGATCGGTGGCGGCCCATTGCCGCCCATCCGGACTGTCATTGCAGGACGGTGCCACATATGCATCATCTCCCGCGCAATCATGAATAATGCATCCATTGCCGCAGTTATTCTAACATGCACCTTGGGCATGCTGGTGGCGGTTAGCGGGGAGGCGCCGCCGGATGCGCGGGTTGACATCACGCGCGGGCGTCTGCCGGATAGTCCTGCCACGGAAGTGCGGGCCTGCGTCAAGGCGCTTGGCGGGCAGAACCTCAAGGTTGCCTGGCATTTCGGCCCCGCTGCGGACAAGGATGGCAAGCCGGTGACGGTCCACATCCACCGGGTGACCGGCGCGCGCCGGGTTCCGTTAGCGGAGATGAAACTGGAAGCGCCCGCCGGGGAAGTGAACTGGGCATGGGATGTCCCGGTGGTGAAGGGACCGGCACGCTACGAGGCGACCCTCGATCTGCCGGTGCCGGTGGTGTTGGTGATAGAAGCGACCGACCGCGCGAGCCACGAAGCCGCGCTGAAAGCGCTGGCCAACGCCAAGCTCACCAGCACCGGCGCGAAGGACGCCGAAGTGGCGGCACTGCGCCAGTTGGGCCTGAAACCCACCGCAGGCCGGGCCGCCACCGGATCTAACGAGGTTGTCATTCTCATCGAATCCAACGGTGAGAACGGGGGAGGGGGTTGGCGCCGTGAGGTCCGCTTTTCCGGCGATGCGCCCGGCGAGGTTGTCTGGGCGGCCGGCCCGGGTCCCAACGATTGGCGGGCACGGATGCCCCGCGCCTGGATTTCGCCCGCCGTTCTTGAGACTACAGAAGGCCGGATCCGGCTGGTCGAATGCCTGTTCAACCC
>Ga0118677_10006077_pt1 | contig 20699 bp, 14 predicted proteins | sample AliMusrvi5mmetaG_FD_86154 | JGI IMG/M metagenome (GOLD analysis project Ga0118677, IMG submission 86154)
CAGTGCCTATCGGGATCCCCGTCACCAACCAACCCTCGCCCACCAGAGCGCCCTGCTGGGAGGCCACCGGCCCGATGTCTCGGTGATGGATCAAGCCTTGGAATTTCTGCCGAAAGACTCGACTCAAGAGCAATACCAGCAAGCCTTGGAAGGCGCACCAAAGATCACCGATTTCGGCCAGGTTGAATTGCTCGGCGGCAAAAACACGCCGAAGGAGACCATCAGGAAATTCCGCAATGACGTCACTCCTTACTCGTTGGGCGTGTTGGCGGATGTGCGAAAAGGCGGCCTCAAGCGGGACCTCTCGTCCATCTTCGAGATGCGCAGCCCGACTGGATCGGTGCTGTTGCCACCGGAGTATTTGAACAAGGGCTTGTACCAATCCACCCACCACATCACGGGCAATTCCGACCCGCATTGGAGCATCCTGTCGTCTTACTACAACTTGTTCCGGAAGCTCACCAACCGAGAAAGCGCCCCGACCTATTCCCAGCTGCCCTCCGCGGACCTGGCCATGCCGGCCATCGGCAGCCAGCCACCAGTGCTCGGCGAATTCGCGCCCATCCCGGTGATTGCTAAAATGCAGGTCATCTTCAGCATGGTTGCGCGAAATAACCACTGGGGCGGTGCCAATGACACCAAGGTACACTTGATGTACACCCCGGTTGTGACTCTCCACAATCCCTACAACGTCAGTATCTCTTTCGATCTCATGGAGGTCGGATTCGACAGCATGCCGATCGGATTCCAATTCACGGTCGGACCTAACACAACCGGCCGCATCATCCCCTTCAATGAACTCTACGACGGTAGCGGCCGAACCGGCGGATATATCAAGAAATCCATCGTGATGAAAATCGCCAACTGGACCGACTATGACCGGACCACCAGCAAGACCCAGACGGCGGCCCAGATCGAGACTGACGCGGATGCGGAGAACAACCAGCCCAAAAGTGGCCCAATCATTATGAAACCCGGCCAAACCCTCATCTGCACACCGTACTTGAATCCAAGTGAATTTTTCGGCAGCAACGGCGAGGGGTCGGGATCTAACGGAACAACGTTTTTCGACTATGCCAATTCGCTCAGTCGATCGCTCAAGGCCAAGCCGGGCTACAACGGACCATTCATTGGTCTTGATCTCGACTGGCTCAATCCGTACGGCACGCTCACGTTTGATTGCAAGCGGAACGAGCCTGCCACTTCCGCCATTCAAGTGATCTGCGGCCCGACCCTGCCCACTCAGGGGGGCAGTGCCTCGTTCGATGTGAAGGTGAAAATCGGCATTGGCGGCACGATTCGCAACTATGGTGGCATTCGCTTTGAGTATCCTGCGGTGACGGATTTGCAAGGCACGCTCAAATCAATGACGTTCAACACGACGGCGCTGAGCGCGTTTGTGGATTTCAATGATCCCATCAGCAATCATGCCAACGCCAAGCCGTTCGCGCTGTTCTCCGCATACGCCAGGACGACCAGCGGAGGAGTCAATGAATCCGGGGCGCGGGCGACCCTCAGCGTGCCTGGCAACGCCTTGTTGAACGGTCGCTTCGCCGGTAAACCATTCTTGTTCAATAATCCCGCCGTGCCGATGGCCATCGCCAATTTAAGAACCAGAAAACTGGGCACCTTGGCGCACGAATTGAGCCTCGAGCCCATCACCATGGGCAGTCTGAATAAGATATTACAAAGTGACGCCACCAACCGCGGCAGATACCTCACCGGCAACACCACCAATCTGGGGATGAAATCCGGCAGTTATCTGGAATTGCCGGTCGGGCCGATGCAGACGATTGCGGATTTCCGCCGATCCAACGCCCTGGCATCGCCCTTCGCTCCGAGTTTCGTGCAACCGGTGGGGAATTCCACGGTTTCGCCGCTGATGAGCACCGGCAAGGTCTCGGAGGCCGGAGCTGATGGATACAATCTTCTCGACCACTCGGTTCTTGCGAACCACGCGCTGTATGATGGCTTTTACTTCTCGACTTTCGCCACCGATGGCGGAACGCCCGCCGACGCCTTTGACGGGTTCATGGCCGGAACCCGGACTTTGACCGCCCAGGCATTCCATCCCTACCTGCCTGCCGGAACCACCGCGAAGGATGCGGCCGCGACGCTGTTTTCGTCAGGCAAACCGAAGAACGACGCCTATAAAAATGCGGCCTCCTATCAGATGGTTCGGGGGCCGTTCAACGTGAACTCCACCAGCGTGAAGGCATGGAAGGCCAAACTGGCCTCCATGCGTGGCTGCAGCGTCCCGAGCCTCACATTGCTCAATGGCACCAAAACCCAACAGGCAGCGGCTTACAATCCGATTTTCCCGACTTCCCTGCTGAACTCCACGGCAAGTGATTTGAAACTGGATTTGGCCACGGACGCTGGACGGGAAAACCGCTGGAACGGCTACCGCCAACTCACCGATGACGAACTCGACACGCTCGCCAAGCGCATCGTCGATGAAGTAAAATCCCGTGGCCCGTTCCTCTCGCTGTCCGAATTCGTCAACCGCCGCATCGGAACTGACAGCGCGTTGACCGAGCGCGGTGCCCTGGAGGCCGCTATCGAAGCCGCCGGCATCAACAAGTCCACCTTCCCTAATCAACTTTCCATCCGCGGCACCGACATATCGGATCCAGCCATCTATGGCTTCAAAACCCCGGCGGTCGTCACCGGCAATCCCGCGGCCGGAGCGCCCGGATGGATCTGCCAGGGCGACCTGATGCGCATCCTGGAACCTGCCGCGACCGTCCGCTCGGATACCTTTGTCATCCGGGTGTATGGCGAGTCAAAGCATGGCACGCAGGTGATCCGCGCCTATGCGGAGGCCGTATGCCAACGGATCCCCGAGTATGTTGACCCTGCCAACGATCCCGCCTCGAGTGATTCGACAAGCAACGGCCTATCTTTGGCTAACAAAAGATTCGGCCGTCGCCTGATACTCGTGTCATTCCGTTGGCTGTCACCCAATGAAATCTGAGCCACTCATCATGACCCGTTATTATATATATCTACTTGTCGCTTGTTGGCTGACCACAGCGACGTATTCCCAGCAATCAAGTCCTGCCGTGGCACCGCTCACGTTGCGGTTCATTTTGCAGGATCCGACCCAGGCCCCGGCGGATCTCTATCTGAAGGATGTCAACGGCAAAGTGGTAAAGTTGAACCTGGCTTGCGGGGAAATCGGCACGCCGCAGCAGACGATTCCCGAGGCCGGCTCGTTGGTGTTGTTCAACACGGCGGCACCTGAATCGAAAAGCCCGCAAGCCAGCATCGCAGCGTGGGTGGCCGTGCCGAAGCCGATGAAGCGGGCCGTCGCCATCGTTGTTCGGGCTCCCGCCGACCTGACGCCCGCCTATCGGATAGTTCTGATAGATGATTCTCTGGAGGCATTTCCACGCGGCGAATCCCGGATCGTGCCGTTGATGGCGCTGGAGACCTCGGTGGCGGTCGGCGAGCATAAAATTGCCTGCAAGCCGGGCGCCATCACCCGCATGCCAGCCGTCACACAGCTGGATCCTTACAACATGGCGCAGACGGATTTTTACTACAAAAAGGCCGGTTCATGGATCGTCTTCAGCGAGTGCCGGAACAAATACCTGGATGTGTTCCGCCAGATATTCATTGTCTATATCAGAGCGGGCGGCAGCACTCCAGAGCTCACCACCTTCATCGACCAGGTGCCACGGCCAGTTGCCGAGAAATGAGTGTTCTGAAAATATTTGTAAACTTCTTCTCAGTGTGATCAGGAGTTTCCGAGCGCCCTTTTGTCATCAATGAGCTCGTTCACTGAGTTCAGAACTTGCTGCTGGCGGTATTGTGTCGGACTCACACCGAAGGTCTTTTTGAACTGCTTGCAGAATTGGTAAATATCCAAATAGCCGACAGCTTCTGCGATTTCCCCGGAGCGAAAATCCAGATCGTAGAGCATTCTCTGGGCCGCGGACATGCGTTTTCGGATGACGTACTCACTGATCGATGAGCCAAAGAATTCGCGGAATCGGTGACAAAGGTGGCTTTCGGACATGGCGGCGATTGCGGCGAGTTCCTTGAGCGGAGGAATCCGGCGGCAATCGGCATCAAGGTATTGGCGGACTCGAAGAAGGCACGACGGAATCGTCGTGACGGTATTCTGTGACTTGATCTGCCGCCGGATGCCCCGTGCCCAGTTCTCAAAGAGATTCTGCAGGATGACGGGGTCAGGTGACGAGGCGTCCCTCATCTCATCGAGCATCGCTGAAAGGCAGAGAATCATCACGGAGTCAACTGTCACCTGAAACGGCTTCGTGGTAGGCAATTCCATCGTATCAATCTGCTGCCTGACCCACGTCCCCTCCACATGCATCCACGAATGCGCTTCGAAACCAGGCTCATTGCCCCAACTATAGAACTGTGGAACTCCGGGCGGCCAGATCACCATCGTCAGCGCCGATGCGGATGGCGACGGGTCGTCGCGCTCGAGACGCGACGCTTCATGGAAGAGCATGATGAGCCAGTCACCGGTGCCCATGGGCCGATCCACGTTCTGATTGAACATGGGCTCCCGAATCCCAATGCCGCGCACAGTGAAGGTGGCCTTCGGCATCAATTCGTGCCCGAACCATTGCCGATCCCAAGTCCGGTGTTCGTCCGTGGACAATGCGTTCCACATGACAAAAGCTGGAACTTTCAGCACTTCCTGGCGGATTTTCAGAGGGATGGGTTTCATGTGCATTCGGTCGGTAGATGCACATTCTGTGATAAACTTTTTGCAAGGGAAGCCATTTCCCTTAAACTTCAGAAACTGAAGGGTTCACGCCTTATCGAGTTCGGTGCCCCCACCATCACCCCGCAAAAAAATACACTGTCCGCTTTTTGTCCTGGGGAGATAGGCTCTTGTAAACCAAGCACGCAAGATGTTCCCTCGTAACTACTCAGGTCCCATTCAATGAATCCAACTTCCGATGTCACAATGAGCCGACGAATCACAAAACCCGATGGAAGAGCGCTATCAAGCACCATGAAAATGATGATCTGGATGGGAGCAAGCTGCATCGCCATGGCTCTTTCCGCCCGGGCCACACTCACGCATACCAACGGCAATTTTGACGCTGGCGTGGCAGCGGGCGATAACAACAACGTTCCTGACTGGTTCGATGGAAACCATCACCCTGGCGCGGCCTGGGAAGACACGTGGCTTAATACCGTCAACATTCCCTCCGGGCAGAGCGGCGGGACGGTGGGATTCTCAGGCAATGTTCCCACCGAGACGAATTTTCTCTATCAATCTATCGGCACCAGGAGCGCCGATGAGACCATGCTTTGCTTCTCGATTTCGGTGGGTGCCTTCACCGATGGGGCCGTCGGCACCAAGACCGGCACGTTGCATGTAGGGCTCTACGAACAAACCGGTTCGTTCACGGGCGCGGACGGGACCGATATCGCTGGAGCGAGCGGAATAGTCCAGGTAGGCTCGACGGTTGCCTTGCCGATCAGCAGGGTGGGTGGCCCCGGTGCGGTGGCCTCCGATGAGACCGGTTCGTTTGATATCAGTGGTGTCAGCACGAGCCATACCCTCTATCTGCGGTACCAGTGGATCCCGACAGGCGGCAGCTATATGAGCGTGGACAACGCGTCGATCTCCACTGTCGATACCAGACCGTTCACCCTCGCCACCCAGCGGGTCGTCAGAGCGGCGGAATTCGCTGACGGCCAGACCTGCATCACGGTCGGACTCGCCGGGGTTCCAAATCGGATCTATCAGATCCAGTATTCCACGGACATGAGCCCTGGCAGTTGGAGTATCCTGGCCCCCTATTCCACCGGTGCCACCGGCCGATTCGAGGCCACCTTCACCAAACCGGGTGATGTGGCCGCGGATTGGAATGGGCGCCTGTTTTTCCGGGCCTTGGACGCGATGAGTGCGGGCTCGATCCTGAAGTCCGACGCTCTACGCACTTATGTTGCGTCCTTCAACAGCCAGCGTCCGGACGATACCAGCGAAGGCTTGGCGGGTGACGGCTCGGTCACCGCGATCCGCAACAATCAGGCCGCCGCATGGATGGAAAAAAACGTTCCTCTCTTTGAGTGTTCCGACAAGGATATCGAGGAGATTTACCACTTTCGCTGGTGGACCTACCGGAAACATATCCGCAACACTCCTGACGGTTTCGTTGTCACCGAGTTCCTGCCGCAGGTGAGTTGGAGTAAAAAACACAACACGATCAACTGTCCCGTGGGCCATCACCTCTACGAGGGACGCTGGCTCCGTGATCCGAAGATCATCGACGACTACACGCGGTTCTACTTTGGCAAAGGCGGCGATCCGGGTGGCACGACCAAGAGTTACTCAAATTGGATCACAGACGGCATTTATGCCCGCTATCTGGTCAATGCCGACGAGCCGTTCATCACCGGGTTATTGGACGCATTAGTCAAGGATCACGAAGCTTGGAAACAAGACGGCGCGGCAGGCGACGCATTCCAGAAAAGCCGACTCGTGGACAATGGCCTCTACTGGCAATGTGATTCGTGGGAAGGACAGGAGTATTCCATCGGTGGCACGGGCATCCGGCCGCCGATCAATTCGTATCAGTTTGGCGGTGCCATGGCCATTGCCCGGATTGCCGAATTGGCGGGTCGCAAGGAATTGGCGGGGCAGTATCGGGCCGAGGCCGGGCAGTTGCAAAGGCGGGTTCAGGAAGAACTCTGGGATCCCCAGGCGAACTTCTTCAAAGTGAAGCGGCATGAGCTGGCGCAGTCGAATTATCCCAACTTCGCCGCAGTGGCTTGCGAACCGGGCCAACGGGTCAATGTGCGCGAAATCTTCGGCTTGGTGCCATGGTATTTCAATCTGCCTGAGGGCGGCTGCGGCTATGAAGATGCCTGGCGGCAGTTGATAGACCCGCAGGGATTCCAAGCTCCATACGGCCCGACGGTGGCCGAGCGGCGCCATCCGAATTTCATGATCAACGAGGCGGGTTGCCAATGGCGCGGGGCGAGTTGGCCATTTTCAACAGCCCAGACGCTGACCGCATTGGCAAACGTGCTCAATCATTACACTCAAGCCGTGCTCGGCAAAAAAGAGTATTTCGACACCCTGAAGACCTACACGCGAAGTCATCGCCTCACGCTGGGCGACGGCAGGGTCGTGCCGTGGATTGATGAGTCGCTCAACCCCGACACGGGGCGCTGGATCATGAATGATGGGCAGTACCCGAACACGCGGGGCCGTAATTATAACCATTCCACCTATTGCGATCTGGTGATCACCGGGTTGGTTGGACTGCGTCCGCGGGCGGATGACCTTGTCGAGGTGAACCCGCTCGTGCCGGAAGGCACTTTGGATTTCTTCTGTCTGGACAACGTCAGCTATCACGGTCGAAACCTCACGATTTTGTGGGACAAGACGGGCGTTCGCTACGGTCGCGGCGTGGGCCTGCGTGTCCTCGCCGACGGCCGGGAGATCGCTCACAGTGAAACCTTGGCGCGGGTGACCGGCAAGTTGAATGGCCCCCCGCCGTGATCCGAGAAACACAACAACCGAAACCGAAACGAACAACCGAAACCGAAACGAACAACCAAAACCGAAACGAACAACCAAAACGAAAATGAGCACGCAATACTGTTTGAAAATATCTAATGCCATGAAATTGATCACCTGGATGGGAGCAAGCTGGATCGCCATGGCTCTCTCCGCCCAAGCCACACTCACGCATACCAACGGCAATTTTGACGCTGGCGCGGCAGCGGGCGATAACAGCAACGTTCCTGACTGGTTCGATGGAAACAATCACCCTGGCGGGAACTGGGAAGACACGTGGCTGAATACCATACACCAGCCCTCCGGGCAGAGCGGCGGAACGGTGGGATTCTCAGGCAACGTTCCCACCGCGACGAACTTTCTCTATCAACCTATCGGCACCAGGAACCCGGGTGACGGCACGCTTTACTTCTCGATTTCGGTGGGTGCCTTCACCGATGGGTGGGGGCTCAGGTCCGGCACGCTGCATGTCGGGCTCTACGAACAAACCGGTTCGTTCACGGGCTCGGACGGGACCGATATCGATGGATCGGACGGCGTGACCCAGGTAGGCTCGACAGTGGCGTTGTCTATCAGCAGGGTTGGTGGCTGGGTGGCCTCTGATGAAACCGGTTCGTTCGATATCAGTGGTGTTAGCACCAGCAACACCCTCTATCTTCGATACCAGTGGATCCCGACAGACGGCAGCTACATCAGCGTGGACAACGCGTCGGTCTCCACAGTCGCCCCGCCCTCACTCAAACTTACCAACGGCAATTTCGACGCTGGCGCGGCAGCGGGCGATAACAGCAACGTTCCTGAATGGTTCGACGGAAACAATCACCCTAACGGGCCCTGGGAAGACACGTGGCTTAACACCATCAACATTCCCTCCGGGCAGAGCGGCGGGACGGTGGGATTCTCAGGCAATATTCCCACCGCGACGAATTTTCTCTATCAATCTATCGGCACCCGGAACCCGGGTGACAGCACGCTTCACTTCTCGATTTCGGTGGGTGCCTTCACCGATGGGGAGGGCATCAGGTCCGGCACGTTGCATGTAGGGCTCTATGAACAAACCGGTTCGTTCACGGGCGCGGACGGGATCGATATCGATGGAGCGGACGGTATGACCCAGGTAGGCTCGACGGTGGCCTTGCCGATCAGCAGGGTGGGTGGTCCCGGTGCGGTGGCTTCCGATGAGACCGGTTCGTTTGATATCAGTGGTGTCAGCACCAGCAACACCCTCTATCTGCGATTCCAGTGGATCCCGACAGACGGCAGTTATATGAGCGTGGACAACGCGTCGATCACCGTGTCACAGGGCGTCACCTACGCATCCTGGGCCAGCAACAATGGTGTGGCCGGCAATCCGGACGAGGATTCCGACAATGATGGCGTGTCCAACGGCGTGGAGTATTTCATGGGCATTGCCTCCAGCGATCCCGTTTTCACCGTCAGTCCGGGCCTGGACTCGGCTAACAATATCAGTTGGCCGATGAGCGCGACCTTTGCCGGAACCTATGAGGTGGAAACCTCGCCAGACCTCAGGACGTGGACTCCTGTCAACCCGAAGCCCACTCCTGTTGGGGGTTATCTAACCTACACCGTGCAGTCCGGTGCGGAAGGTGGCAAGAGCTTCGTCCGTCTGGCAGTTACGCCCGATTGAACGGCGAATGCGTGCCGGTGTTTCCGTGAATCGGTGTTTCAGGGTGATGATTCATTCCGGGCTACCGCTGGCCTGCGACTTGGGGACCGAATTTCGACTGGCTCCCGGACCCATGCCATGGCGGCAATCTGGTCACCACCACCCATCTGATGTTATTGCAATCCAGCGGCGACGCCATCCGCCTGCTGCCCGCCTGGCCGCAAAGCTGGGATGTGGACTTCAAGCTCCACGCTCCGCACAACACCACCGTCCGCTGCGAACTCAAGGATGGCAAAATCACGCGGCTGACGGTGGAACCCGCCGCGCGTGAAAAAGATGTGGTGTTGCCGGAGTGGGCAAAATAATCATCCATGCCTTCCTATCCCAAACCATGACTCCCATAGCAATGTCCACTCTATCATTTATGAAAACCATGCGCATTCTTCAACTGCTCCCTGCCGATCCCCTTCAGCAAGTCCTGCCGGATCACCATCCACGCCAAGGCCGACACCAGCGTCGTCACCATGGTTAACTTGCATCAGTACCAGCCCGGGATGCCGCTGACCCCGTTCCGCTTCCATGCGGCGCACGCTCTCGAAAAACCGGCCAGTCGGCAGAATGGTTTCACCATGCTGGAGACCACTGGCCGGGGCTTTGTCGCCGGCCTCTTCATGGGAGCGATCCAACAAGACCACAGCGACATGGTGTTTCATACTGGCGGCATGCGGATTCTGATCGATGGCGAGACCGATCCGCATGCCATCCGCGGCCACAACATGGAGGATGACTACGGCTTCACCTGGGGGTTCAACGACCGCCAGACTCCATGGATTGGCTGTCCCTGGCACCAGAACCGCGGCCGCCAGGATCAGGACGGTGTCTTCTACCGCTTTTTCGGCCCCGATCCCATCGCCTTCCATTCATCGATTTCGTTCTCGACCGGCTGCCGGGCCGACGACACCGAGAGCGTGCTCTATTACTACCGCATCCCGATCCAGCTCAAGCCCGGCAAAAACGAACTCCGCATCAAAAATAGCAACTTCATGGGCAATAACCGCGCCATCTGGGCGATCAATTGTGTCGTGGAGAAAGAGGAGGCGCGATAGCCTCGCCGTATTGACGGATCCATCCTTGTTTCACCACCCAAGCCACGAATCCATCATTGCGACGCCATCCATTCAATAATCCACCACACATAAACTTGATCTATCGAACATCCCACCTGTTATTACCACGGCTGGCGCGCATCGCCATGCTGGTCCTTGCCTCCGCGGCGCTTGCCCGTGCTGATGACGGCGACCTGCTGCTCAATGATTTCGAAGGTGCCGACTTCGGCGACTGGAAAACCGAAGGCGCGGCCTTCGGGCCGGGCCCGGCCCACGGCACGCTGCCAGGGCAGATGGAAGTCACCGGGTTCCTAGGCAAAGGACTGGCTAACAGCTTCCACGGCGGCGACGGGCCGACCGGCAAGCTCACATCGCCCGAGTTCGCCATCGAGCGGGACTACCTCACGTTCCTCATCGGTGGCGGCGGCTACCAGGGCAAGATCTGCATGAACCTGTTAGTTGGCGAAGATGTCGTGCTCACCGCGACCGGACCCAAAACCGAACCGGGAGGTAGCGAATTCCTCAACTGGGAAAATTGGGATGTGAAAAAATATAGAAGCAAGAAGGCCGTGATTCAAATCGTCGATGACGCGTCGGGTGACTGGGGCCACATCAACGTCGATCAAATTTCGCAGAGCAACACGCCCGCGAAAAAGAAACCCGCCCCACCCATCAGGACCCAGCCGGCGCCCGCGCCTGAAAACGCCCGCGAAGTGGCCATCACCGGCAAATACCTCATCTTCCCCATTTCTAACAAGTGGCAGCGCGGCCGGATGACGATTCGTATCGGCGACCAATGGGTCCACAATCTGGATTGCGACTTCCCGACTGAGAAGGAAGCCATCGATTGGTGGGGCTGGCTCGACATGGCGGAATACCAAGGCAAAACCGCGCTCATATCCACCAAGGCAACCCCGGAAATTGCCGCCATGATCGAATCCAGCAATCAACTGCGCCACCTCCAACCGCTCTACGACGAGGCGCTGCGGCCCCAATTCCATATCAGCCAGATGCGCGGCTGGAACAATGACCCGAACGGGATGTGCTACTTCGAGTGTGCCGAAATGTTTGAGATGAAGGACGACAAGGTGACGTTGCGCGTGCTGGTGGACCGCCCAATGTTCGAGGCGGTCGGTGGCGGCGGTGCCTGCTACAAGAACAGTGCCCGCCGCGATATGGGCAAGCCACTCGGCAAGATCTCATTGACCGCCCAAGGCGGCACCCTCACCGTCGAGTCCCTCGAGGCGCATAAAATGACATCCACATGGAAAAACAAATGACCACCCGCACTAACCCACCATGAATCCACGGATCTTCTTTTTCGCTATCGTCTCGGCATTGGCCGGATTTCTCTTCGGCTTCGACACCGTGGTCATCTCTGGAGCCGAACAAACCATCCAAAAATTGTGGGGACTGAGCCCCGGCATCCACGGCATCTTCTTCTGCGGCATGATGATCCTGCAACTGCTCTGGGTGAAAACCATGGTGCCCGAAACCAAAGGCGTGCCGCTCCAAGATATGCAAAAACAACTCGAAATTCACTAGATACCCATGCAATCCTATCCGTTCCTATCAGTTTATCGCGCTGCCGTTCCGGCGGTGATCCTTTGGATGGCGGCGAGCGCTGGCGCTCAGGTCGCACTTCCAAAGTTGTTCGATGAGTTATCCGACTATGCGGCGGTCGCCCGCTGGCCGCAGCCTGAGTTCACCTGCAAACAGGCGAGCAGTTATGACCGCGGGAAGGTCGCGCCGGACAAGCCTGGTTGGTTCGCCAACAGTGATCAGAACCAGTTCATCCGCAATGAAACCCACCAAGGCCGCGCCGAGAAAGTGATGCTGGATGCCGACGGCCCCGGCTGCATCGTGCGCTTCTGGCTAACGACCGATCAGAACAAGAAAGGCACGTTGCGCATTTATCTGGATGGTGCGCCGGAGCCTGCGCTCACATTTCCCGCATACGACCTGCTCAGCGGCGACCTTGGGATCGGTCTGCCGTTGGCGCAACCTCATCCCGGTTACCAACCCGATGGCAATGGCGGAAACAATCTCTATCTACCCATTCCTTATGCGAAGCATTGCAAGGTCACTTGGGAGGAAGCCAGCAATGGCGCGCGCTATTATCAGATCAACTACCGGACCTACGCCGCCGGCACGGCGGTGCAAACGTACACGCGTGCCGCTCTGGAGGCCGCCCGGCCCGCCGTCGAACGGGTGAACAAGGCACTGTCCGCCCCGCCGGACCATCCCCAAGGGACGTCCGTCGGCACGGAAGCCGACCTCGCCCCAGGCGCCGAGCAACAGTTAAACATGCCCCCCGGTCCGGCCGCCGTTCGCCGCATGGAACTGCGTGTGCCGCCCGACCGCCTGGTCTCGCCGGAGCGTGCCTTGCGTTCGCTGATCATCCAAATGGAGTGCGATGGCGAACGCACCGTTTGGTGCCCGACCAGCGATTTCTTCGGCAGCGGGGTCGGCCTGAACCGGGTCGAAAATTGGTATCGAACGGTGGATCCGGATGGCACGATGGTGTGCCGCTGGGTTATGCCCTATCAGAAAAATGCCAGCGTCACCTTGCTCAACCTCGCCGGCTCGCCGATTCACGTTGGCCTAACGGCTATTGTCGGCCCGTGGATGTGGGACGAACAATCGATGCACTTCCACGCGGTATGGCATCATGAGGCGGGCCTCATGACCCCGCCCGCCCGCGACTGGAATTTCGTCACCCTGACCGGCCGCGGCGTGTACGTGGGTGACACTCTCGCGCTGTTCAATCCGGTGGCGACGTGGTATGGCGAGGGGGACGAAAAGATATGGGTGGATGGCGAGGCGTTTCCGTCGCATGTCGGCACGGGAACCGAGGATTACTATGGATATTCATACGCGCCGATGGGGGTCCACCACACGCCCTTCTGTGGCGAACCGCGGATCGATCAGGGAATGACCCAGGGACATAACACCTCAACTCGCACCCGCAATCTGGACGGCATCCCTTTCCGCAAGTCGTTGCAGTTCGACATGGAATTGATTTCCTGGAAAGCGACCACGCTCACCTACGCGGCGACGACCTATTGGTATGCCTTTCCCGGAACATCCTCGAACGTCGCGCCCCAACAGCGCGAGGCGGCGGCTCCCGTGCCCACCCTGGCGGAAGCCATCGCGGCCAATGCGCCGCCCCACAAACCTGGTGCCATCGAATGCGAGACAATGAAGGTGGTGGCGAAACCCGCCGACAAGTTCGTCGGTGAGCAGGATATGGCCGCTTTCGGTGGTGAGCGGTGGAGCAACGGCCGTCAGTTGCTAGGTAAGATGACTGCCGTCGGGGATGCTGTGGATATCGAATTCCGCGCACCCGATACCGCGCCGCGAAAGCTGCTGTTATACCTAACCCAGGCACCCGACTTCGGGGTGCTGCGGTTTGAAGTCAACGGCCAGTCGGTGACCGCGACGTTCGACGGTTATGCGGCGGGCGTGCAACCTGCACCGGCATGTGTGCTGGGCACATTCGCGCCGCGCGACGGCAAGTTCACCCTACGCGCTGCGGTTGCGGGTGCCAATCCTGCGGCGCTTGGCGCGAAATATTACTTCGGCCTCGATTGCGTGGTGTTGGAAAAACCTTGAGTCTGGCCCTCGCCTGGAGTCCTTGAAAAGCAAAAGTTGTTAGTAACTACTCAGGTACCATTCAATGAAAACCGTAATACTGTTTGCATGTTTGCTCGCGTGGGCGCCATGGGTGCGGATTTCCGCGGCGGAGAAACTTGTCGTGGTGGCAAACGGCAAGGCGATGGCCGCGCGTTACGCCGGGGCTCCATGGCAAGAGGGGGTGGAAGGCGTTACGGCGGAGGGCACCGCTCGCTTTCTCTTCGCCGCCAAGACTCTTGAGGCGGGGGATTTCCACGTCACCGCCCGCGTTCTGCTCCCGCGCCTAGGCGCCACCGCGGCGGCCTTCGTCATCAATGACAGTTATGTGGGATTCGACGGGCGCGGCAACAGGTTCTTTGCCGAAGGTTCCCTGTTCGGCGGCTCGGTCCGTCTGCTAGATCCGGCGGATGCATGGGTCAAACCGGAGGTGGCCTTCACCTTCGAGGCGGTTCGTCAGCAGGATGTCACTCGGTTTTTGGTCAACGATCATGAGATCTGCCGCATCGAAAAGTGGCATGGACCGGTCGCTCGAATCGGCTTCCGGCCATGGCGCAACCGCCTGACCATCGAACGCTTTGAAGTGCAGGGGAACCTGCTCGACCTACCGCCGTTGGCCGAACTCACCGGTGAGCCGTTGTTTGTCAGCGGGCGGGATGGATATAGCACCTATCGGATTCCCGCGCTCGCCGTCACCCCCAAGGGCACGGTGCTGGCATTTTGCGAAGGAAGGAAGAGCGGCGGGGGCGACTCGGGCAACATCGATTTGTTAGTCAAGCGTTCCGCCGACCATGGCAGGACATGGAGTGCGCAACAGGTCATTTGGGACGACGGGGATAACACCTGCGGCAATCCCTGCGCGGTGGTGGACCGCGAGACTGGCACGATCTGGCTGTTGACCACCTGGAACCGCGGCGACGACCATGAGGATAAGATCATTGCGCGGACCAGTGTGGATACCCGCCGGGTGTTCGTGACCCAATCCACCGACGACGGGCTGACATGGGGCGTGCCGCGGGAAATCACCGCGGATGTGAAACTGCCCAATTGGACGTGGTATGCCACCGGGCCCGGCAGCGGCATCCAAATCCAGCACGGCCCGCACAAGGGCCGCCTCATCATTCCCTGCGATCACATCGAGGCGGATACCAAGCATTACGACTCGCACATCATCTATTCGGAGGATCATGGAAAAAGCTGGAAACTCGGCGGCTCAACCCCCGGGCATGGGGTTAACGAGTGCGAGGCGGTGGAGTTGAGCGGCGGTAAGTTGATGCTCAACATGCGCAACTACGACGGCTCGAAGAAATTCCGCCAGGTGGCCGTGAGCAACGACGGCGGGCTGACGTGGCAAGGCCAGCGCTTCGATACGGCGCTGATCGAGCCGATCTGCCAAGCTGCAATCAAGCGTTACCGCTGGCCGGCGGAAGGGAAACACGGCGTCATCCTGTTCAGCAACCCGGCCAGCTCGAGCGGGCGGGCCAACATGACGCTTCACGCCAGTTTCGACGACGGCCAAACCTGGCCGACATCCCACGTGCTGCACGCCGGTCCCAGCGCCTATTCGGACCTGGCGGTGCTCGCAAACGGCCAGATCGCCTGCCTGTATGAAGGCGGACTGGCGAGCTGCTATGAGTCGATCATGTATGCGATGGTTCCGTTAGATTCGCTGCGGGACGTGGCGACCGCCAAGCCGCAAGCGGCGGCGGCGGACATGCTCCCGGTGATTGGCAGTGCGCAAGAGCTGGCGGTGAACCCCCAAACCGCTGCCGTCGAGATGACGGTTGACCTTGCCGGGGTGCGGCACCAGATGGCCGGGGGCGTGGGGGCGTCCTGGCACTCGATCTCGCGCGAGATGACGTTCGACGAGAAATTGTTGTCGATGGATCGCACGAACAAAACCGCCCGTGGCAGCGGCTGGGGCGGCAATCCGCCCGTCACGGACGAGGGCAAGTGGCAGCGCATCGAGGAACTCGCGACGTGGCTGGGCATGGACTGGCTGCGGGTGGAATTGCAACAATGCAGCTATGAACCCGGAAAGGATTCTTTCGATTGGGCCAATGAGGAGATGCAGGCGTTGTATCGCATCCTGGACTGGTGCGAGCGAAACAAGGCGGACGTGTTTCTAACACAGATGTACAGCAATGTCGGGTGGAATGCCTACGACGGGGTTTCGCCGGTCCAGAGCGCGCCGAAGAACATGGATGATTTTGCGGTCGGGCTGGCGACGCTCCTCGATCATCTGGTGAACAAACGGAAATACACCTGCATCAAATGGATTTGCATCACCAACGAGCCCGCAGGCGATTGGTCGTGGTGGCTCGGCCCAGGCCGAAAAATGCTCTCGATCACCCCCGGGTTGCAGGCGGTTCGCGCCGCATTGGACCAGCGTGGGATCGGCATCCCCTTGTCCGCGCCGGACTGGAATCACATTGGCGATCCTCCTGCTAACGGATTCGATTTCGCCCCGCATGTGGGAGCCTACGATTCCCACGACTATGGGCATGCCAACCCGATCGGCATGGGGCGCTGGGTCAAGCTGGCCCACGCGGAAAACAAGCCGTTCTTCCTGAGCGAGATGGGCAACATGTGGCTCGGTTGGGGCGACAGCAACCCCGGCCCCAGAAGCTACGCTCATGGATTGTCTCTCGCCAACACCGTCCTGTCAGGCATGAACACGGGCGTTGACGGCTTCAACCGCTGGAGCTTCACCAATCGCGGTGACCTTGATGGCCAATGGCAGTTGGTTAGGACCTGGGACAGCGCGAACAAGAAGTATCTGGACCAGGACGGGATCATGCCCGAGCCGATCCCATACTATGCCTACGCCATGCTCACCCGCTTCAGCGCAAAACATTCCGCCATCCTCAACAGCTCGGCATCCGGTGGGAATTGGCCAGAATTCGAGGCCACCTACAAGCGGCCGCCTAACACCGGGGAAAAGTGGCCAGCCTTCGAGGCCAGCTATCGCGGGGTAAACCTCGTCGCCCTGCGCAGCCCCAAGGGCAACCTGACATGCATCGTGTTGAACAAGGAGCCGGTTGAACGCGAACTCAAGCTGCGCCTGAATGGGATCGCCCAAACCGCCACCTTGCATTGCTATCAAGTCACCGAATCCGAAATCACCCAGGCGGCGTTCCAGCTTGATGCCAGGAAGAACTTCCAAGTGTCCGCGGCAACGCCTGTCCTGACAGACATCTTGCCGCCATCCAGTATCACCGTGTATTCCACTTTCAGCCTCAAGCATTCCGACCCCGGGGTCACAAGCGATTGATCCACCACAGCCCACCTACATTCATGTCACACTCGAAAATGAGGGCTTCCGCTGCGCTTGTGCTCTTCGCCTTGTCCGCCGGCATGACTGCGGTGGGCGAACCTCAACCGGAGCCGAACCCGGACTTCCCTCCCACCGAGATCCGCTTTGGCTGGTTGCGTCAAGAACATCAGCACCCGGATCAACCGTCGCCGCGCCCGCAGCCGAAGCACGACAAGCTGATCCCTAACGGCCGAATCATGTATCTCCGCTGGGACTATACGAACACGCCGCATTGCTTCAACCGGGTCGTCCTCTCGATGAATCCCGACGGCACAGACCAAGCGGCCATGTATGGCTCCAACTCGTATTGGCCGAACGGGACGTTCTATCCGAAGGTGGTTCCAGGCAGTTCGACGAAGTTCGTCGGAATCGTGAGCCCCTTGCGTGCGTCGGTTTTCAATTTGGCCAGTGCCGGAAAGACGGGGGCGGCGGGGCTATCGTCACGCACAGCGGCGCATTCGAGATAGGCCAGCAAATCGGGCTGAATCGGGATGTGAACCACCCGCTTCTTGCGCCGGGTTTTGCTCGGCATGACCGTGATTGTCTTCTTTTGCAAGTCAACCGCCTCCCAGGACAGCTTGGCGGCGTCACCTAGGCGCAGTCCGGTAAAACCGCCTGCGCATTCTTCTGGCTGGTCTCGCCGGTGGCCGGGTCCTTGACGTAAAATTGGCACTGGTAGATTTCCGAACCGAGGCGCTTGTAAATCGATGACATGGCGGGTTGAGGCGGGTTAGGTGCGTGTGAAAGGGTGCCCCAGTTTTTCTGTCTATCCAGTTTATTCTGTTTTGTTTTCCTTGTACCTACAGGTTTTTCTTGTAGGTACAAGGGGCGACATGGTTGCCTCCGGCCTCCGGCCTCCGGCCTCCGGCCTCCGGCCTCCGGCCTCCGGCCTCCGGCCTCCGGCCTCCGGCCTCCGGCCGCAGGCCGTGCGTGCCGCGTCTCGCAGCGCGTGCCAGGTGGCTGCCCATGCGGCGAGACTTGCCTTGCGCTTGTATTCACTTTTGCATGGGCGCTGCGGCCGGAGGCACGCAGTCACGGCCTGCGGCGGGACGCCGCAGCCACGCCGCACCCACCCTCTGACACGCTCTGGCAGATGTGCGGCTCAAAATCACTTGCCAAGGGAATGGATAATCGCCAGCTTGCTGCCCAGCACTTATGGACACTTGGCAAGCAATCGTTTTGGGCGTGGTCGAAGGCATCACCGAATACCTACCGGTCAGCTCGACCGGGCATTTGTTAGTAACGCAACATTTCATGGGTATCGGCGGTGAAGTGGGAAGCGAGTCGAAAGCGGCGGCGGATGCGTTTGCGGTGTGTATTCAGGGTGGGGCCATTCTAGCGGTGCTCGGGCTGTATTGGCCGCGGGTGCTACAGATGATCCGCGGAGTGCTCGGCATGGATGCTCAGGGGCTGAAGCTGGCCATCGCCATCATCGCGGGATTTATGCCTGCTGCGATCATCGGGTTGTTGATCAGCCACTGGCTTAAGGCGCACCTGTTCGGCATGTGGCCGGTGGTCACCGCGTGGGTGATTGGCGGGATCGGGATTTTGGTGACGGCCTGGTGGCGGCGGCGCAACCCGCCTCGCGGTGGCGGAGTGGATCTAGAGCACCTCACTTGGCAACTCGCCTTGATCATCGGCCTGCTCCAATGCGTGGCGATGTGCCCGGGGACCAGCCGCAGCCTGATGACGATTTGCGGCGGCCTGCTCGTCGGGCTATCGGTGAGTGCGGCAGTTGAATATTCATTCCTGTTAGGCGTGCTTACGCTCACAGCGGCCACCTTCAAGGAGGCCGCAGAAAAGGTGACGGACTTCGGCCCTGCCTACAACACGCTGTTTGGGGGCACCAAGTTGATGATTCACGAATATGGAGTGACACCGATGCTCATTGGCATCGTGGCCGCTGCGGTGGCGGCGGCGATCGCCGTCAAATGCCTGGTTTCCTACCTGCAAAGCCACGGGCTGTCGATTTTCGGCTGGTATCGGATTGCCGCAAAGCCAGACCGCCCACCGGCGAGAGAACAAACTCAAATTCAGAAGACTGATTGGGAAGGCCGGAGAGTCGGACAACCAGGTCTTCGCGGCTCTGGTCCAGCTTCGAGAGCCATTGCCGCAGGTTGAGCATTGCTTGTTCCGCCGGGGAGAAGTTCTCTTCCAGCCCCGGCGCTTGATCATATTCGACCAGATGGATTTGGAGCGGCACCCGCCCGGTGCTATCCGGCGAGCCGAGGCTGACCTTGTAATCCAGGAATCTGGCCGCCCGCCACAATCGATCCTCAACGGTGGAAACCAGTTGACCGGTCAACGCCATCCCCGCCTTCAAGTCCAAGTATCGCAACACCGCTTCCGATCGGTTTTTCTTGTTGCCGACAACCTCGATGCGGTCGATGACTCCCAGCGGTCCTTCTTCGAGAATTTCCACGCGCAGCTCGGCTGTTCCTGCCGCTTTATCCGGCACGACCAGGACGGTTGCCTTTGGGAAAAGGAAGCCACGCTCCCGCATCGCGTCGGTGACCAGGGCTTTGATTTGCCGCAGGTCAACCTGGGAGCCAGGGGCGGGCGCGCCCTTGACCCAGAAGGCATCGGTTTGTTCGGACACATCCGGCCCTGACTCCTTCAGCGGGTGGGTGGTTGGGGCCTGGTCCTTAAAATCGAAGGCCTGCTGGGCTGGCTGAGTGAGCGCCCGTGAGACTGTCAGCCGATCCACGATCGCGGTGGGTGGCATCTTCCGGGTGCCAGTCACCTTGAGTGCTCCGCAAACGTAACGCGGCCCTTCGGTCAGCTTCACCAGGATGCGGCCGGTTTTGGCATCCGAATGGACCGAAATTTGCGCGTCGAGAAAACCATGATGCTGGCAGCCAATTTGTAATTTCCGCTCGATGGCTTCCAGGTAGGCGCCCTGTGGAGCCAGCGGGTGGGATACTTCAAAAAAGTCTGAAGTGTCTTTTAGTGCCCGGCGCAGGGTCTGGGCGGAGAACGCCTTGGCACCCTCAAAATCAAATCTCTGCAGGTCGCCGAAATTACCGACGCGCGGGGTCAGGAGTTCCACGACGTTCCAGTGGCCGTTTTCGGCGGCGAGGGTCTTAGGCGTGCGGTCGGATTTGTCGCGTGCGCTGGGATCGGCATTATTAGCGAGCAGCGCCTGGACCACCTCCAGGTGTCCGGCTGCCGCGGCATACTGGAGCGGGGTGGCGTCCTGTCGATCCCTGGCGTTGACCTCGGCATGGTGGTCCAGCAACAACTCGACCAGTTCGCGGTGTCCTTTGCGCGCCGCGAGATGCAGGGGAGTCTCGCCATTGGCGCTTTGGGCATTGACGTCAGCCTGGTTGGCCAGCAACAGCTCAGCCATCTCGCGGTGTCCGTCGTACATCGCCATGTGGAGGGGCGTTTCCTCACGCAGTCCGCGAGCGTTAACCTGGGCTTGGCTGTCCAGCAGTGACTTATCCACCGCGGCGTGTCCCTCCAGGGCCGCCGGGTGTCATGGCGTGTTGTCGTCCA
>Ga0118677_10003347_pt2 | contig 20688 bp, 20 predicted proteins | sample AliMusrvi5mmetaG_FD_86154 | JGI IMG/M metagenome (GOLD analysis project Ga0118677, IMG submission 86154)
GGAAAACGATTTGACGCTCGTAGGAATCCGCCAGGTTGCACTCGCCGTCTATCCGCCCAACCGGCCCGCTCCGCGTCTTGCCGGTTGAGCCCGCCAGGCTGGCCCTTGCCCAAGCGCAAACGGCTGGAGTGGTTGCCAGCCCATTGATCCCAAGGATCACGCCCCGATCATGCGCCGGAAGTCCCGCGCGGTGTCCTCATCCAACAGGCGCAGCGCGGATTCCACCGGCAGGTCGGCGGCGACGATCTCCTGCGCGGCTGTTAGAGCGGGGTACTCCGTATGGCGAAATTCCAGCACCCGGGTGTCCGAGTCCCACAGCGTCCAGGCCGCGCGCAGGTCGCCGTCGCGGGGTTGGCCCACCGAGCCGACCATCACCGCACAGACGACCCCCTCCGGCAGGTGCACGCGGGTGCCGTGGATCCATTCCGGGGTCACCGCCTCGGAAGGATCGGAAAAAATTTCCTGCCGGTGGGTGTGGCCTAAAAACCCGATGCCACGCGCGGATTCGCGCAAACGCTCCAACGTTGGCAGCGCATCGGCCAGCGAGCGCACATACGGCCATTCCTCCGGGTGATGCAAGGCGGCATGGGCGACCACGCCGCCGGGAATTCTCAGCTCGCGCGGCAATTGGCGCAACCATTCGGCATTGTCCTCGCTCAGCATGCGTGCCGCTTCCTCGACGCCGGCCCAGACCGGGTTTTTGCGCCAATCGCGGTTGGCGGGCAGCGCCGCGCGATCCCGGCGGATGTGATTGGTGTAAAAATCGTGATTGCCCAACACGCTGAGGCCGCCTTGCCCGCGCACCCGTGTCACGCAGGCATTGGGATTGGCGCCATAGCCTACGGTGTCGCCGCCGAAAACCACCTGGCTGACCTTGGCTTTGGCGACCTCGCGCAGCACCGCCTTGAGCGCCGGTTCATTGGCGTGTATGTCTGACAAGATGGCTATCTTCGGCATTGGACCTTTACTTTACCTTAGGCGTCAAGCCCGTTGCCAGCGACCCGTGGGTTTGCTGCGCGGTGGGCGGGGTGGCGGCCGGGTGGCGCCATTTTGGCAGTTTCGGCGTGAAAATTGTCGATTCCAAAAAAAAACCTTGCCTAGTGGCAGGCTGCGTGTTGCTCTCCCTGCCCGCCCACAACGGCGGAGCAACTCCACATTTCCCCAAACGGCCATGGCCTACGCAGTGATCAAAACCGGCGGCAAACAATACCGCATCCAACAAGGCGAGCAATTCGACGTCGAAAAGCTCGACGTCGAAGTCGATTCTGAAATCCAATTCACCGACGTCTTGCTCGTCGGCGAAGGTGACAGCGTGAAGATCGGGGCCCCCACCGTGGTGGGAGCCTTGGTGACGGCCAAGGTCGTGAGCCAATTTCGCGGGCCCAAGGGCGTAGCGTTCAAGTTCAAGCGGCGCAAGGGGTTTCACAAGACCAAGGGCTTCCGCCGCCACCTCACCAAGCTCGAGATCACCTCGATCGCCGGTTAATCCCCATCCCCACCCCCTCCTACCATGGCCCATAAGAAAGGACAAGGCTCCGTCAAGAACGGTCGCGATTCACGCAGCAAACGTCTCGGCGTGAAAAAATTCGGCGGTCAAGCCGTCATCGCCGGCAATATCATCATCCGTCAGCGCGGCACCAAGGTGCATCCGGGCGTCGGCGTGGGTATCGGCCGCGATCACACGCTTTTTGCGCTGGTCGACGGCAAAGTGCTCTTCGACCGCGAAGGCCGCCGCGTCAATATCGCCGTGCCGGCCGCCGTCGCTGCGAACTAAGACCGCTTGCGGTTTTCTTCCAGCCGCACTTCCCTCACCGGGGTGCGGCTTTTTGTTAGGTGGCGGGCGCTCGCCCGGGCCGGTTCCGGCATGGCGCGACGCGATGGATTGGGTTGCCTGCGAGCGGTCATCAGGTCGGGCTCTGCGCCGAGGCATGGGCGCGCAGCGAGGGCAGCAGTTTGAGCACGACCACCGCGCAGGTGAAAAGGGCCATTGCGGCGCAGGCGACATACGGCCAGGCAGGATGCATCATGAAGAAAATGCCGGCAAACAAGGGGCCGGCGATGCGTGCCAAGCTGCCGACGGCTTGCGCCACGCCGAGGGTGGCACCCTGATCCTTGGCGGCCGTTAGGCGCGAGATCAAGCCGAAGATGGGTGGGCGCGAGAGGCTCGAGGCAAACCCCAGCACCGCGAGCCAGATGAACAGGGGGCCCCAGGTGGTGACCCATGGAAGGGTCGCCAGGCTCACGCCATAGAGCAGCAGGCACAGCGCGATGAGGCCCGCCTCGCCCATGTGCTTGAGCAAGGGGCGGTAGACGCCGCCCTGGGCGAGCACGCCGATGAAGCCGGTGAACATGAACAGATTGCCGATGGTAGTGGCATCGCGGCCTTTGTAATCGAGGTGGAAATTGTGGCTGACCAACAAACCGAGGGTGGTTTCAAAACAGGCGAAGGCAAAGGTGCTGAGGAAAAACACGATGACCGCCAGGCCGATTTGCGGGTGGCCGAGGGTGTGGGTCCACTGGGTGAGACGCGGCATTTGGGCGGCGTGCTCGGAGGTTTTGCGCAGGGTTTCGGGCAACAGGAACAGGGCGAGCAGAAAATTCACCGCACAAAACCCGGTGGCCGCCCAACCCGGGCCGGCCACGCCAAATTGTTTCAAGCTCACTCCGCCAAGCCAGGGCCCGAGCACGAAGCCCAAACCAAAGGCCATGCCGATGAGCCCCATCCGCCGCGAGCGCAGTTGCGGCGGGGTGATGTCGGCGATGGCCGCTTGCGCCACGGACAGATTGGCCCCGAAAAACCCGGCAAGCATCCGCGACAGGAAAAACACCCCCAGCGCCAAGCTGCCCGGCAGCCCCGAGCCCAGCGCGAACACGGCATAGGCCAAGGTCGCCCCCAGCGTGCCAATCAACATCGGCTTGCGACGGCCGATGCGGTCGCTCCACCGCCCCCACAACGGCGAGCACACAAATTGCATCAGCGAGTACACGCCCATGATGGCGCCAATTTCCCAGCCTTTGGCGGCGTTGTCGTGGGCATAGATCGGCAGGATCGGGATGACGATGCCAAACCCCACCAGATCGAGGAAAACCGTTAGGAAAATGACTCCAAGAATGCCTTTGGAGGAAGCTGCGGGGGTGGGGATGACGTCGGATTCGCTCATGGGCTGCGCCGCAATGTAGGAAGTCCGACACAATGCGCAAGGGGCAGGGCGAAATGTTTTTCATGTCCCACGCCGCGCGTGCCAAGCACCGACTCTAACAACGGCAGCCCGCGCGCCACCTGATGGGTGCGGATGAGCAGGTGCCAGAGCTTGCCGAACTTTTTCATTCCGCCAGCGTATGCAATGTGGCGCAGCGCGGGAATGAGCGCGCCCTTGGTGGCGGCTCCAGCGACAATGTTGCGCCAGGAATAGAACTCCCGCGATGCCCGCATATAGCCTTGCTCTAACTCATCGACACTCATCTTTGCCGGACGATATACGCAGCGACGGGTGTCATAGCGGTCCCAATCCCGATGCAGCAGGCGCCCCTCCGCTTCGATGCGCTGGTACAGTCCGGTTCCCGGATAGGGAGTCATCACATGGAACGAGGCGGTCTCAATCCCCTGGGCAACCGCCCACGCCGTGGTGCGCGCGAACACGTCGGGCCCGTCCTCATCCATGCCGAAGACAAACGAGCCGTTGACCATCACCCCGTTGTCATGCATGCGGCGAATCGCCTCATCATAGTTTCTGCCGAGATTCTGCACCTTGCCATGATCGCGCAAATTGTTGGCATCCAAATTCTCGAAGCCGACAAACAGACTGCGCAGCCCGACAGCGGCGGCCTTTTCTAGCAAACCAGGCTTGAGCACCGAGTTGACGGTCGCGGCACTCTGCCACAGCCGCCGCATCCCCTTCATCCCGTCGAACAACATCGCCGCAAAGCGCGGGTCGCCGAACAGATGATCGTCGAGAAAATACAGATGCCGTCCTGGCAGCGCCTCGATCTGCGCCAGCGCATCGTCCACCGATTGGACATAGAACGCAGTGCCGCCTGCGAAAAATCCCTCCTTGTAACAAAAATCACAGCGGTGCGGACAGCCGCGGCTGACCACCAGCGAGTTGGGAACCAAGTACAGGTGGCGTTTGATCAAATCCCGGCGCGGCGGCGGCAGGCCCGCGAGCGAGCGCCGCGCCGGTGCGGTGTAGCGGGCGCGGGCCCCACCCCGGCGGAAATCCCGCAGGAACTCGGGAAAGGTTTCATCTCCCGGACCGAGGAAAATCGTGTCGGCATGCGCCGCGGCCTCGTCCGGCAGCGAGGTGACATGCAGGCCGCCGAGGCACACATGACTGCCACGCGCACGGTATTGATCCGCATAGCGATAGGCCCGCGACGCGTTGGTGATATACACTTGGATGATGACAAGCTCCGGTTCGTCGTCGAGACGCAGCGCTTCGACGTGTTCATCCTGCAGCTCAATCACATCGTCGGGCGCCAGGTGACCTGCCAGGGTGGCCAGGCCAAGCGGCGGAAACAACGAGTACTTGATCGGACGATGCAACGGACTGCGGGCCTCGGTGAGGGCCGGAAGGATCATTTTGACGCGCATGAGGGGGGAGCTTGTTTGGTTAGGACGCGTGCCAACCCTCTGCCGCCCGTGTGAAGAGGCGATGAAGGAACGCCGAAAAATCAGTGGATTTCTCGGAGCTGTCCATCACAGCGGCACCCGCAGGCCTTCCGCCTCGGCGAGGCGCTTCTGGTTGGCATCAAAGGTTAGAAACTCGCGTGCTCCAAGATGCAGGGCGCTTGCCACATGCAATATGTCGAAGACCCGGTGGCCTTGGGTCCAAGTATGCTGAGCTGACAGGCGTTCTGCGATGTTGGCCACATCCGCCCAATCCACCGGCACCACCACCAGAGCACCGCTGGCAATGTTGACCTGCAATTTGGCCAATGCCGCTTGCGCCGTGGTCCGATCAAACCCTTTTGAGTGATCCTTGGAGTGAAGGTACACATGCCAGCGCGTGGACTGTCTGAACTCGTACAACAAGGGCGACGCCACATGCAACGCTTCACTCATGGCGGCGAAATGCGTTGCCGCAATCTGGGAGTTGGCTTGGAAGCGATACATCGCACAAAGAAACGACGTGTCCGGGTAGGCGATCATCACTCGTCGCCCTCCAGTTCCGCTTCGCGCATTGCCCGCACCTCCGCCATCGAAAACATCTTGTCCCCCCACACCTCGCGCAGTTGGGCCATGATGTCCGGCTTGGCCGCAGCCCCCTGCGGGTCGCACGCCGGAATCGCTGTCAACCTCGCAAAGACCTTGCCCCGCTTGATGATTTGCACCGTCTCCCCGTGCTCAATCCAACCGGAGATGCGGCGGAAATTGTTGCGCAAGTCGGCGACGGTCGCTGTTTTCATGATAGGCAACAGCTATCACGGGCATTTCGCGTGTCAAGAGAAAATCCACCTCGCCGCCGGGTCATGGAACGCGACTTAACTTATCTAGCTTTTGGATTGGCTCAAGATGCTCCGCTCCACGGCGGACAAGTCCCCCCTCCCAAGGCGCTGGCAAGTCCCCGCACTCCGCGCCTCAGGGCCCGACCCGCATCAGGTGCGTGAAGGTGCGGATGAATAGGCTGCCGCAGGCGATCGCGGGCGTGGCGTGGGTGCCTTCGGGCAATTGATAGCGGCCGAGTTCGCGGAATTCGCCAGAGGCCGCCAGCACCACCAGTTCGCCCTTGCGGCTGATGCCGAAAATCCGCTTGCCGTCGCTCACCGGCGAGGTGTAGGTCGGTCCGGTGACCTGCTTGCTCCAGACCTCTTTGCCGGTTTTCAACTCGAGGCAGGTCACGCTGCCCCGGTCGTCCCACAGATAGACCTGGGTGCCGATCACGATGGGCGTGGGCACATAGGGGACCATTGCCTCGGGCCGATAGAGCAGGCGCGCGGAGTCGCCGTCAATGGCCACCACGGCACCCTCGCGAGTGGCGCCACGGCCGGCGGTGCCCATCACCAAGCCGTCGCCCAGCACCGGCGAGGTAATGACGGTTAGAGTGAACAAATCCGCGACGCTCCAGAGGGGTTTGCCGGTGGCTGGCTCGATTCCTGTTAGGCCGTGGGCGGGGCTGGAGACCACCAGTTCCTTGCGGCCGCCCTTGCCCAGGCGCAACGCCGGGGTGGCATACGACGGTTGGCCGCTGTTGCGCGCGATGTGCCAGCGGGTCTCGCCGGTCTTGCGGTCGAGGCCGTGAATGGCCGCGTCGGGCGTGTCCTGGTCGTTGGTGACCACCAGGACGTCATCGACGACCATCACCGAGGCACCGGGGCCGAAGTTGGCGTGGAAGGCGCCGAGGTCGCGGCGCCACAGTTGCTTGCCGTCGTGATCGAGCGCGAGGGTCTCGACGCGATCGCCGCTGACCCAGCCGATGTACACCGCATCGGCGTCCACCGCAGGGGTGGCGGCGGCCAGGCTGTTGTCGTTGTGCATGCGCTGCTCCTGGCAGGGCAGCCAGGTCGTCCACAGGATCTTGCCGGAATCCGCGTCGAGGCAGGTGAGGCAGCGGCGTTTGCCGGCCGCGTCCTCGCAAGCGGTGAAGACCCGCGCGCCCCACAGCACCGGCGACGCGTGGCCGCCGCCAGGCAATGTCGTGCTCCAGCGGATGTCCTTTGCGGTCATCTGCGACGGCACCTCGGTGGCCGCCCCAATCCCGCTGCCAGCGGGGCCGCGGAAGCGCGCCCACTCGCTCTCGGCCGCGCCGGCCAGCGCCGTGGCTAACAAAACTGCGACGACCCGTCCCGCGCCTGATGTGCTCATGGGCGCGAGTCTGCCGCCGCCGGCCGCGAGTTGTCAAGGCCGATCGGACGGGTCGGTCGGATCGGGGACGCCACGATTCCGCTAGAGCGGCGGCCGTTCGATTTCCCGATTTCGCGCTTGTCCGGCGCGGCCGATGTTCCAAGACTGCCCGCGCATGAAATCGAGCAAGGAAAAACCAATGAGAATGCCCAACGCGAGGGTGGTGACGATGTTGCTGGCGCTGGCGGCTGGTCTTGCGGGGGCGCAGGCGGCGGAGACGGTGGACCTGAGCATGGTGCCCCAGCTCAAGGAAACCCCGGAGCAGCGTGAGGCGCGCATGCAGTGGTTCCATGACGCGAAGTTCGGCATGTTCCTGCACTGGGGGCCGGTGGCGCTTACCGGCAAGGAGTTGAGTTGGAGTCGCTATGCCAACCGACCGTGGGACATCAACGGCAAGATGCTGCCCAGCGAGCCGGACTACAACTACGACCACCTCTATCAGAAATTCGACCCGGTCAAGTTCAACGCCGACGAGTGGGTCAAGATCGCGCAGGATGCCGGCATGAAATACATGGTCATCATCTGCAAGCATCACGACGGATTCTCGATGTTCGACTCGAAGCTCACCGAATACGACATCATGGCCACGCCCTACGGCAAGGACATCATCAAGCAGTTCGCCGACGCCTGCCACAAGGCGGGCATGCGGCTCGGCCTGTACTATTCCACCCGCGATTGGTATAACCCAGACTACCTGGTCGGCGACAACACCAAGTATGACAAGTGGTATCGCGGCCAGATCGAGGAATTGCTCAGCAATTACGGCAAGGTGGATGTGCTGTGGTTCGACCACGTCGGCGGCCAAAACTGGGGCCTGTGGAAATTCGACGAGTTGTTCTCCATGATGTACAAGCACCAGCCCGAGATGATTGTCAACAATCGCGCCGCACGCTTCTGCGGGCCCAAGACGCCAGAGGACCAGGGCCCCGCCACGCCTGAAATCAAGAAGATGACCGACGGGGATTTCGGCACCCCCGAGCAGGCCGTCGGCAACATGGACCTCAAGAACAGTTGGGAGTCATGCATCACGCTGGTCGGCGGCCAATGGTCGTGGAAACCCAACGGCCGCATGTTCACCATGGACAAAACCCTCGAGACTCTCGTCAGTTGTGTCACCGGTGGCGGCAATCTATTGCTCAACATCGGCCCGATGCCCACCGGCGAAATCGAAGCGCGCCAGGTGCAATTGCTCAAGCAGGTGGGCGAGTGGATTCAGCCGCGGGCGGCGGCAATCTACGGCACGCGAGGCGGTCCTTTCCGCAACGGCAAATGGGGCGGCTCCTCGCACCATGGCAACACGATCTATGTGTTCGCCAAGGAGTGGAAGGGTGACGCGCTGTCGCTGGGAGTGTTGCCGCAGAAGATCACCGCGGCGAAAAAACTCACCGATGGCGGCGAGGTGGCCTTCAAGCAGACCGAGGCCGGCGTCGAGTTCACCCTCACCGCCGACAAACGCGAGCCGTTTTTCACCGTCATTGAGCTGACCCTCGACCAACCCGCCCAGGACGGCGTCGTGGTCGATGGCGCGCGCTAGGCGGCTGGAGTGGCGCGGAGCCGCGGACCGATCCACCGTCAAGGGGGCCAACGGGCGGCTCGCCCAATACTGGCAGTTTAGTAGGAAGACAGGCATCTTGCCTGTCATGGACGACGGGCTTCTTTGGCCTTCGTAGCCTTGGCGGAGTAGGCCAGCCTGTCGTTTCATGCGCGGACAGGCTGGAAGCGCTGTCTTCCATCACAGGCAGGATGCCTGTTTTCCGATCAGAGAGCGCAAAACTGCCAGTATTGGGCGGCTCGCCCGTCGCCCCTGGTGAGCCAATACAGGTCAGGCCATGGGTGCTGCGGTTGGTGCCGACGGGATCCACGGGGTTGGCAGTGTAACTTACCTGCGTCCGCGATCAATGGGAAACGGTGAAGTTGGGATTGGTCATGTTCATGACCGCGACATCGGGACCGAAGACCTCCGGCAAATCGCGGCGGGCGGCGCCGCTGTGGCCCAGCATTTCGATTTCGGGCACGAACGTCACGCCGCGCTCGTCGGCATAGCTGACCAGTTCCTTCCACTCCGCGACGGAGTGGACCTTGGGCACGGGGCCGCCGCGTGTCGAGCTGTTGGACTTGCCTAACTTCGGATAGGCGGTGGAGGGGAAGGTCCATGACTGGTCGTCGCTCATGTGCAATTGGAGGAAGCGCATGCGGTAGTGGCGCATCATGTCCACCACCCCCTTGAGTTCCTCGATGGAGTTGTCCTGACGCGCAATATCAACCATGCAGCCATAATACTGCGAGTAGGGCTGGTCCTGGACGGAGATCCTACGAATGCCGATGCCGGTCTCGGTTCGAGCGATCGCCTGAAGCAGCAGGCTGGTGCCATGGGCGGCTCCAACGTAACCGCCACCCTTCACGGTGACCCGGTCCGTTACGCTCAGGGTGTAGGCAGCCGCGTTGGCGAGCGCCGGATCGAGGGCCACGACGATATCGCCGGGTTTGCCCGCGCCCAAGGCATTGGCCGGGCTGATGCCGGTGAGCATCAGGATCTCGCCGGACAGCACTTTGACCAAGGGTGCCAGCGAGCGCTCGGCGGTGATGATGGATTGCCATCACCGCTGCGGCTCATGCCGAGAATGCCGGCGAAGTGATCCATCCCGGTGCCGGCAGCGCCCTGCGCAAGGCGGTCCTTGACGGACTGCGCCCGTCGATTGAGGACGATCTCAAGCAAAAGGTGATTTTCGTCGTTGGTGACATCCGCGTGCTTTCCGACTGGGCGTATGTCCAGGTCACTCCGGTGAGGCCCGACTCGAAGCCGATTGATTTCTCCAAGACGAAATACAACGAGGCCATCGAGGGAGGCATGTTCGACGGAGCGACCACCCACGCGTTGCTTCACAAGAAGAAGGATCAGTGGACGGTGGTCACCTTCCGGGTCGGGCCAACGGATGTCTGCTGGGTAGGTTGGGACAAGCCACCCTACGGCGCCCCTAAGAAAGTCCTTCCTTCTCTCGGCAAGCCCTAGTGAGTGCCCGCCCGCAGCAGTCACTCCGGCCTGACCAATCGGCCCAACGCGCCACCCATGCCGAAGATCAACGTGAGACCCATGACCACCATGCACCAGTGGAAGACCCGCTCCGCCCATGGCGGCAGCCTTGATGACGGGGGCTCACCCTTGTAGGTCTCGAACGCTTCCCAATCCGGGGGCTTTTGATTCGGTGTCATCGTATTGAGTGAACGGCATTGTGCCCGCCAAGCTTTGGTGCCGGCGACCGAATCTAGCCGTTCGCCGCCGGGGGTGCCAGCCCGAAATCAGGAGACTTCGTGACACGGCTTGACATGTGTGAAATCCTATCCTTGCCAACCACCCGGATTCCGCCGCCTTTCGAAAATCCCTCTCGCTCATTCGATGCCACTCAAACAACGCTACCTGTCCCTCACGCTGGGAATGCTCGGCCTCGGCCTGCCGCTCTCTCCCGTGGCTGCGGCCGAACCGCAGCCTGACAAGCCAAGCGCGCCGCAACAGCTTCCGGCTCAAGTGGATCTGCGCCCCAGGCTGAAGGACTGGGGATTGGCGCCCCGCTCGCAGGGCGACCGCCCGACCTGCTCTGTCTTCACCTTCACCGGCGCGCTGGAATTCGCCGTGGCCCGCGCCCGCAAGCATGGCGAACGTTTGAGCGTCGATTTCCTGAATTGGGCCGCCAATCAGACCGGCAGGGGCACCCGGGACGGTGGGTTGTTTTCCGAGATGTGGGACGGCTTTGCGCGTCACGGCATTTGCGCGGAAGAGAAAATGCCCTATGGGGCGAAGTTCGACCCCGCCCGCTCGCCCGGTCCGAACGCCCGGGCCGACGCGAAGGAGAAACTGGCGCTCGGCCTGCGGCTGCACTGGGTCAAGAAATGGAACGTCAAGACCGGCTTGAGTGATGACGAGTTCGCGCGGATCAAACGGACACTCAACCGGGGATGGCCGGTGTGCGGTGGCTTCCGCTGGCCCAAGCAGGCGCGCTGGAAAGACCATGTGCTCCAGATGTGTCAGGCCAAGGACGTGTTCGACGGTCACAGTGTGTTGTTGGTCGGATACCGCGACGACGCCGGCCAACCCGGCGGCGGGACGTTCATTTTCCGCAACACCGAGGGTGACGGGCGGGATGGCAACATGCCTTATGCCTACGCGCGGGCTTACATGAATGACGCGGTGTGGGTTCAATCCGAGGTGAATCCGAGCCGCACGCGTGCGGCCGGGGAATGATTCGGGTGTTGTAGGAAGCCGTCTCCGCCGGTCGCTCAGGCTCAAAGACGGTCCAACCCACGGTCCCGTCCGCAGCCACATGAGGTTGACCACACGAACCCTTGGGTCCGCAATTCGATAGAATAGAGGCTGGCGCCTTGGTGGTTAGGGGGCGCTCACGGAAGCTCCTCGATCACAATATCCTTGTAGCTGGCCACCGCCTTCGCACCGCCGTGAATTTGCATCGCGATCAGGCCGCTTTGCTCGATGCCGGGCTCCACTTCGGTGTAATCGACGGTCTTCACGCCATTGAGCCAAAGCCGGATGTGCGGCCCTTCGCAGCGGATCACGTAGTCGTTCCAGTCGTCCTTCCTCAGCACCTTCGCGATGACCTCCTTGTCGGCGGTCGCCAGCGTCCTGTTGCGGCGCGACTCACTGGGCTAGCAGCGCGATGTATGTCAAAGCAATGTTGCACCGTGATCCTTCCGGCGTCTTCAAGGTCGCGTCACCAACGCATCCGCCGACCATCGGCCCGGCCCGCTGATGAGCAGGAATAACTACCAGGGTAACCGGGGGTGCCTACTCAAGCAGCCTCAATGCCGGCTTCCCATCGGCCATGGCGAGACCCAGGCGATCCCGCAAATACCCTTCCATCGCCTTTCGCACCTTGAGTTTCAGCGCGCCGTTGAGCATGGCGTAGTCGCGCTCCACGGCTTTCCGCTGGTCATCGCTCAAATCGTGATGGGGCCGCAGCTTGAGCGTCACCCATTGATCCCAATCCTTGTCCACCATCGGCAGCTCGACCTGCTCCCGACTCCATTCCACCTCCGCGATCCGGCTCAAGGTGAAATCCCGGAAATCCGCATTCTTCTCACACCACGCCCGCACGTGCCAGCGCGCGCCGTTGTGGCCGAGCGCATGTGGCCGCAGCCAGCGCCATTCCTCCTTGCCGCTATTGACGCTGGCATATCGCACCCGAATCCGCAGCCCATTGAGCACCGCCAGAAACACCCTGCGTTCCACTGCCGCGCCCGCCTCCCGCACCGGCATTCTCAAAATCGCCACGCACCCACGACCCTCGCTTACCTCGTCCCATCCGGTCCAGATACCCCTCGCGTCGCCGCCCAGAAACCTGGCCACCGCCTCATCCAGGCGCGGCTTGGTCAGCACGCACTGCATTTCCGCCGTCGCCTCGTAGCGCTTTTGCCGCAAATTGTACACGAAGGCCGCAGGGTTCATTTCCAGATACCGCTGCAAGTCCGACGACGCCTGCGCCATCGAAATCCCGAACAGGCCGCCCAGATCCTGCCGCTGCACCACTCCCTTCCACCACGCACATGTCTCGATGAAGCGCAGCCGCTCCGCCGCCGCCCAGGTTCTGTCATTGGTCTTGTTTCCCAGCGCGCTCTTCGGGTTGTTCCGCAGTTCCAATACCCCATGACCCAATCCTTAGCAAACCTAAAATGAAATTATTTTTGCCTGCATCGTCTTTTTTTATTGACGCGTTCCAATCTTTTGGAAAGACTCAGCGCGACCACCACCCCGCCATCGAGAACGCCATGACCAGACGCAACATTTTCCGCTTTCTCCTCGGCCTTGCCGGGACCCAGTTCGTCCATTCCAGCCCCGGAGGGCAGGCGTCCGGCGTGTCAGGGTCAACCGGCATCCCAATTGTTCCTATCAAGACTCCCATCGCTTTGCCAGAATTGGACATCCCCGCGTGGCTGCGCCGATGGCAGCAGGCCCCAATGGTCCCGATCATCGAGAGTGCCGATCCTCTTGAACGCACCCTCATCGCCCACCAATTCGCCAACGCCTCGCTTTCCATTCGCTATGCCAATTCGAGCGACGGCAGCCAGACTCCACGCTCGATTACCCCAATCCTCCTCTTTGAAAAGGACCATTACCCCGACTCCACCTATCTCCTCGCCTGGTGCCACTCCCGCAAAGCCCCCCGCATCTTCAAAACCGCTCACATCAGCCTTGAATAAAGGACGACAGAAGACAGAAGACCGCTTTGCTCGCTCCTCCTTCTCTTGTCTTCTGTCTTCTGTCTCAAAGTCTTCGGTCTCTCCCTGATAACTGATAACGAATAACCTCTAACACACTCCCCTATGAAAACCGAAATCGCATTCATCCTCGACCGCTCCGGCTCCATGGGCTCCATGACCAACGCCGCCATCTCCGGCTTCAGTGAATTCCTCAAGGCCCAACACCTTCGTCGCCGATGACGACGACATCAAAGCCGGCAGCAGCGCCTCCGCGGTCAAGATCTCTGCCAGACGCCGCCAAGCCGCCCGATGCGACCTCAACGTCGCCGAGTCCGCATCAGCCGACGAATCCATGACCGAATCCCTCGGGAAATCCCGTAAGAAGTAGCACCGGGCGTAGTTGCGGCTTCCAGCCGCTCGTGGCTGCGTGCGTGGCTGCGTGCCTCCGGCCGCAGGCCGTGACTGCGCGCCTCCGGCCGCAGTGCCCACGAATAGCAAATCCCAGACGAAAATGAACCGACCCCGGCATTTCAGCCTTTCCCCTGCCGCAAGCCAAAGCCCCGACCAAGCGCATCCCCCTTCCATGAAAAAGTATTCTCCTTCATGCCATTCCACCCCTATCCTATGTCGCTGCGACAAGCCCGCACCATGCTCACCATCGACGCTCAGGAAATCGCCATCCCGCCCCGGATCCTCACCTGCATCCGGTCAGGGGAAACCGTGCTCATCGAGCAAGACCACCTGCCGCTTGCAATCCTTCTCCCGGCGGCGCTCCCGCCCGGCCCCAGGCCCGTCGGCCTTTGCAAGGGCGAATTCTCCGTCCCCGACGATTTCAACGAGCCTCTCGATATTTGGGACTCGCTCGACGAGCCCACTGTCCCTTGACCGGAAATCCTGCGGCCCCGCATTCTCCGAAACCGCAGGCACCGTGCGCCTGAGCGTCCATGCAAGTGTCTCAATCCGCGCCCCACGCAGCGCGCGCAACAGCGCCACGGGCGCCCTTCACTGTAGCGGCGGTCTGTGACCGTCGCTGATAATTCCTCCCATTCCCAATAATCTGCCTGCAAAATCAAGAATCGCGGATTTTTGGTTTGACACTGCCCATCTGAACAAACTAACTCATAGCAAGCATCGCCTCCAACCTCATTTCAACCGTGCCCATGCACACCGCCACCCTATGTTCCGACTACTGCGTCACTCTTCCCAATGGGTTGTGCGAATTATTGCTCAAACCACCCCGGCGTGGCCCACCCCCGCACACCTTTGGCCGAAGATCGGAGGCCTCCTCACACAACCGGTAAAACCTCAACTATGGCACGATATCCAATTCAACTAGAGGTCGCTGGGCCTTTTGCTATGTTCTCCCGTCCTGACTCAGGCGGGACACCAACATCTTACCCACTCCCTACGCAGTCCTCAGCGAAGGGTCTGCTTGAATCCATAGCGCGTATGTCATCCGGCGACGCTTGGTTTGAGCCAACGCGAGTGGAGATTTGCAAGCCCATCGGCCAGGCTGGCGGAGCAATTCATTACCAACGCTATGCGACCAACTATGGTGGACCACTGCGGAAAACGAATCAATTGTCGGCAAATTCATCCTATCAGGTATTCGCCACCGTTTTGGTCAATGTTTGTTATCGAATTCATGCACGAATCGTGTCGGGTGAGGCATCATGGAAACACGGCGAGAATCCAAGACATCATTTAAAGGATCTGTTTGAACGCAGACTGCGCCAAGGGCGGTGCCACCGTACCCCCTGCCTTGGGTGGAGTGAGTTTACGGCGAGTTATTGGGGGCCTTTCCGTGATGGACTTTATGGCCGTCCTCTTGTCACGGAAGTCGATCAGGCCGTCGAAATGGAGATTCCTTCGTTACTCCAAAGCGTGTTCAGTGAGCCTACGAATGGAGTGTTTCAACCTATTTTCAAACAGAACGCCATGATCATCAAAGGAGGACTTTCTTATGTTGAATGAGATGATGTTGTTGAGACGGACACTGGGCGAGTTGGGCATATTCACTAAATCCCGGCATCCAGACCTAGCCATGCTTGGTAAGGGAAGCCCCCTGTTGCGGGTGCTTCTTGATGCGGCAGGAAGTGTAGCAACAGTCGAAGTCGTTGGTAAGGATGTCGCGCCGAATCACTGGACCTTTCGTGATGGAAAGCAGAACAGTTTTCCCAGGATAAGCTTTAAGCCAGCACTTCGCGGCGGTGCGACCGGAGACGACTTGCAGGCAATAACTAACCGGCGTAAGAGCTTGGAACAGCGGCGGGATGCGTTTTTAAACCTGCGGGTGAAGCTTCCGCTCACAATCGCTCGGGTGATTCCCTGGGTCACAGCCGGGCACCGGCAACGGATCGCCGAGCGAGGAACCGATGTTGCAAAAACCCAGAACACAGAGGCTAAGCTTTTCAACACGTTGGTGGACGCATTTCAGAAAACGCAGGACGAGCCGTTACTGATCGAGATTGAGAATACTGTGGTGTCGGAGTTGATGACCAATCCCACTGAGGATCTTCTCACTCTCGCCTGTCGACTCTGCTTTCTAGACGGCGCAAAGTCGGAGAAGCCTGTTGATGCCTGTGACCTGCTGTTTGATTACGAAGACATGAAGACCTTCGGTCGTGCGGCTGCCCCGAATATGCTTTCCGTCCTTTCGGATGCGCTGTCCTCGACGGAAAAGGCCGTTCCCACTGGCATCTGTGCTCTCACGGGACAGCCTTCTCTGATTGAAGACGATAAATTTCCCGAGGCATCGCTTGGGCCGCTTGGTCCCACTTATCTGCATACCCGAAATTATGATATTCCGAGCGCTCATCGCTATGGAGCATCGGGCCCAGCATCCATGCCAGTGAGTCGTGCGTTGGCTTCAGAACTTCAGGCCGCTGCCGAGGAACTCACATCGCCAGCGAGAAAAGGCAAGACTTGGGATTCTATCCCTTCGGAGAAGCCCAAGCAGAGTGACCTACTGGTGTGCTACCTGCCCAGTTTGCCTGACCTGGAGTTGGCAAGTGCGTTAGCTGCGAATGAAGCAGAGTTTGAAAAGCTCGGTGCGCGTATTGCTATGCTCGCCGAAGGCGCGAATGTACACATTCCTCCCACCTCCCGCATTGAAGTGGCGGTAATACGTAGAATCGACAAGGCCAACAAGAAGACCATTCATTCATGTTCGCTAACCCGGAAGGGATTGGAAAAAGCGGCAGAGGCATGGACGACAGCATGTCACAATGTACCGGATATAGTGCTGCTTGTTCCCAATAAGAAAGGTGAAGCCGCTTCGAGAATAGGGCCGCCTACGCTTGCGCCGGGCAGAATCGTGGCGCTTTCTAGAAAGCTCTATGTGAACGAGGGGACCAAGGCGTTGGACGCCAGTGGCATCTCATTTGCCGAGGCGTTCTCGTTGGTGATGGGCGGCAATAGAAGTTCGAGCATCAAGAGTCGCTCCACCCTGCGCTTCGTTCTCAGTCGGTTCGCGCCACTATTGATCGGTATCGGACATGTGCAGTCTCGCCTCGTCAAATCTCCGTCTAAACCCGACATGAACGACTTCAGTCCCGATTCCCGCAAGGATGCTCTGGCTGCGGTATCCCTCATCGGAGCACTTCTATTTCAACTCGACATCAAAATAACCAAAGACATGACCACTCAAGCCTATCTCCTAGGCCAGCTCCTGGCTGGTTCAGATGTTCTCCACCGGGGCTACTGTCTCGACATTCGCGGAGGAAAACTGCCACCGAAACTTATTGGCAATGCAGCGATCAATACAGCCGCCAAAAACCCGGTCGCGGCAATGGACATGTTGCGACTGCGTTGGGGACCATACGGCGGATGGGCAACTAAGCGCCTCGCGGAGACCGACTTTCCGCAATGGCTGGCGAGGAACGAAAACAACGAGAAGGAAAAACGACGCATCTATGATATCCGAGCCGGAGTGTTTGCTCCAACCAAGCTTCGGGAACTCGCAGAACTGCTGCACGCTGCCGGGGAGTGGCCCCCTATCGACGACGCGTTCCGAGCGCAGCTGTTTCTTGGCTATCTAGCCGGGTTGCCGCGTAACCCAGACAAAACCTCTCCTGTATCACCTATCAATCCGCTAATCACCAAAAGCTAATAGAATATGAACACATCATTCAATAGAGGCACTGGTCTCATTATAATTGAAGTCCGCAATTCCAATCCCAATGGAGATCCAGATCAGGAGAGCGATCCCCGCACTCTTGACGTCGACGGGCGAGGAGTCATTTCGCCAGTGTCATACAAGCGAAAACTGCGCGACATAATCATCGCTGATGGCGAAGCACTTGCCCTTGCAACCCAGCAACTCAAACTCGGACAAGATGACGACAAAAATATGTATGGAATCTTGGAAAATAGAGGCCGCCGCAGGGAAGAAATCAAAGTGATGGATGCTCCGAGCTTTAAAGCTGCTTACTGGGATGCCCGCGTATTCGGCAATACGTTTCTTGAATCCCTGAAGGACGAAACGGATGCTGGCGAAACATCCGAAGCCTCCCCAGAGAAGAAGTCTAAAGCGCCCAAGTCCAAGGGGCCTGATCTCTCGCACTTCATCAGCACTGGCGCGGTGCAATTCGGTGTCGGCATTTCCGTAGCGCCAGTCACAACGGATCGAATGACACTTACCAACAAGTCTGGAGTTGAAGGAGACAAGGATCGAGGGATGGCACCGCTTGGATTCCGAGTGATCCGCCATGGCATCTACGCCATGCCGTTTTTCGTGAACCCTGCCATTGCCGTAAAGACAGGGATGACCGATAAGGATTTGGCGTTGTTGCAGTTCCTCATCCCTTACGCCTATTCACAGACATCGTCTGCCATTCGTCCATTCGTTGACGTATTACATGCGTGGTATGTTGAGCACAAATCCCCGCTGGGATCCTGTCCGGACGGTTCTATCGTGGACGCTCTGACTCCCAAGCTGATCGATCCCAACAAGGAACCTGTCGACGGTAGCGACTACGCAATTCCAACTTCTCTGTCGGCAGAGCTTCGGGAGCGAGTGCTGAAGATCACCGATCTGTCCAACCCTAAAGAATAGTTGCTGTGTGGGTCGCGCATTCAGCTCCTTCGAATTTGCCAGGGAAAGGTCCTCAACCTTACCCGCACCATGTCGCCGGCGTGCGACATGGTGCGGGCGCTCGTGGTAAGCGAATGCTCGCATTTATCGGAGACGCCGAAAGTGGACGAAAGACCGATCTATTAAATGCTCTCGATTTCGCTGCGGAGTTTCATGACTTGGGTAAGCTGGATGACGATATTCAGAATGTTCTAGCCCATGGTCGAGGAGGGCGTCTCATCTGGGATCACATGGATGCTGGTATCGCACTCGCAATGCATGAGCGGCAGGATGTGGCCGCATGGCTGATTCGTGCTCACCATTCTCCCGGACTCTCCAGCGAGCCAGACGAATTGCTAGGATTTGGTTTTGGTCCGCTTCGCGGACGGAGAAAGCGAACGAGTGAACAGGGATATCATGATTCCCAGATAGCACGCACGAACGCGTATTTGGCCCAATATATGAACCGCCATTACGAAGACTGCGCAAAATCTGAGACCAAAACCGCCGATAGCATGCCGCATGGACTTACACTGCGATTGTTGCTGTCCTGTCTCGTTGATGCGGATCACAGCGATAGCGCGGCTTGGGATGGAGAACAATTCGATGAATCCAGTTCTTCTCCGAATTGGAGCGCTGTGATCAGCGCTCTTGATGCTCATGTAGAAGAACTAGGGACCGAAGGTGGGGTGAGTGACAAGAATCAGCTGCGGAGGCAGTTCTATTGCAAGGCTGCGAACTCGCGGTTTGATCAACGAATTATTGCTTGCGAAGCCGGTGTAGGTCTGGGGAAGACGACCAGCGTAACCAGACACCTTCTGAACTATGCGAAATCCGATCAACTTCGGCATCTTTTTATTGTAGCGCCTTATACGAATATTCTCCGCCAGACGGCGAAGACTTTCCGAAGGGTCTTGGGCGACATGGCAACCGATGATTTCCTTTGTGAAAACCATCACCGTGCGGAATTTGCCAGCGTCTCCGTCCGACAGTATTCGACTCTCTGGAAGGCTCCCATCACACTGACTACAACCGTCCAGTTCTTTGAAACGCTGGCTTCTAATCGTCCAGCGAATCTTCGCAAGCTGCACGAATTACCGGGAAGCGTCATCTTCCTCGATGAAACTCACGCGGCACTCCCAGCAACGCTGTGGCCCCAGGCGTGGAAATGGTTGAAGATTCTCACCGAAGAATGGAATTGCCGGATAGTTCTGGCTTCGGGTTCCATGATCCGTTTCTGGGAGGATCAGAAAGTGATCAATCCTGCCAACAAACTTCCTGAACTTACTCCAGATGGAGTTATGACAGCAAATCGCGCGAATGAGTCGGCACGGGTGAAATTTGAAACACTGGATCGATCTGCCTTGAATACAACTAGCCTTTGCAACGCGCTGGAATCCAACTTTGAGCGGAATGAAGGTCCTATACTCTGCATACTCAACACAGTTCAATCGGCGGCTATGATTGCGAACGAGATGGCGAAGCATCTCGATCATCTCGATCCCCTCGGGTTTGGGATTTCCACGGCACTTCCCGACCGTAAAGTTCTGCATTTATCGACGGCTTTGTCCTCTTCTGATCGTGAGAGGATTCTTCAGGAGATTGAGGATCGAAACAAATCCGGGCGATCAGATTGGATTCTTGTAGCTACCAGCTGTGTTGAAGCCGGAATCGATCTTGATTTCCAAACTGGCTATCGAGAACGGTGCAGTGTGGCCTCTCTTATCCAAACAAGTGGCCGTATTAATCGCCACGGTAAACGAACCGGCTCAGTTCTCTATGATTTTGTCATTGTTGCTGACAATCGGTTGTCGCAACATCCCGCCTTCAAGGAATCGTCAGAAATCGTTAAAAGGATGTGGTCATTGATTGTTTCCCCTAATGCGGAACCAGCGGAATTGGTAACCCGGGCGATGCAGCTTGAGATTGAAGCGGCGGGCGGACTTGCCGAGAAGATCGTGAAGCTTGAGAATGCACATGATTACCCTGCGGTTGCTGATGAATTCAGGATTATTCGTTCCGAAACACGGACCGTTGTCGTTGATTCACATGTCAAAGAACGGGTAGAAAAGCGGGAGAGTGTTTTATCATCCGAGATCATGCGCCACTCTATCCAGCTTTGGTCAGATCGGATAAAAGACTTGGGCATGGAGCCTGTGTTTCCTGGTTCTGATTTGTATCTCTGGAACGCCCCTTACGATCCAATGTTACTTGGTATCATGAAGGGCATTATCCCCGTGATTCTGTCAAGAAATGGATCCGATTGTTATCTGCTAAATCCTTCGTAAGCAAATTCGTTTAATTTAACCCTCATCCGTCGCATCTAACCATGGACCCTGACCTAGACCCGACCGACGGCATGCCGAGCCGTGCGGCATTGGCCCAGGAGGTGCTGCTGCACCGCATGCGGATGCTTTCGCAGACATTTTACTCGGCGGAATGGGTCGAGGAGCTGGAATTCGAGATTTGGGACATGGCGAATATGAAACCGGCGCGGTTCGCAGACAATGACGTGTCGGAGTCGATGGCCAGAGCATTCCGTGATCTCGTCGTTCTGGGCGGGGGG
>Ga0118677_10006080_pt1 | contig 20688 bp, 13 predicted proteins | sample AliMusrvi5mmetaG_FD_86154 | JGI IMG/M metagenome (GOLD analysis project Ga0118677, IMG submission 86154)
CATTAAGCTTAGTTGCACATGAGAAAACAAAAAAACGTAGTGTTAAAGGAAAACGTCTGGATGCCGGATGGGACAATAACTATCTCCTGAAAATCCTAAAAAATTAGATGCGTTTGCCCTGAACTTGAACTGCTAAAAGATCATCAGCAAATGACTCCCGACCTTGTTTTTCGTGATCCATATTTTCTCGATTTTCTTGGATTAACAAACAATTATTCGGAAAAAGATTTAGAGTCTGCAATCATTTCGGAACTGCAGCAATTTATTACAGAAATGGGAAGCGACTTCGCTTTTTTAGCGCGGCAAAAACGGATTACCATTGATAACATTGATTATAAAACAGACCTGCTTTTTTATCACCGGCGGTTGAAATGTCTTGTGGCAATTGATTTGAAATTGGGTAAGTTTGAAGCAGGTTATAAAGGGCAAATGGAATTGTATCTGCGGTGGCTCGAAAGATACGAAATGGTGGAAGGTGAAAACAGTCCCATTGGACTTATTTTATGCAGCGGGAAAAATTCTGAGCATGTGGATTTATTGCAGCTTGACAAAAGCAATATCAGGATAGCTGATTACCTTACCATATTGCCTTCAAAAGAACTGCTCCTCGAAAAACTCCATCGTGCCATTGCTATTGCAAGGCAACGATTAGAAGCAAATAATGACAATCAATGACGCGCAGCAAATGACTAATGACATAATGACATAATGACCAATGACTATTTTGATTTGGAAAAAACTTTCGGGAAGGCGATTGAATAGGGGGAAATAGAATGAGCGTAAAATAAGATGGCTATTGACGGGGCTTACACGGCTGATAATGTGAATTATAATGATATAGTAATTGTTGAAAAATACCCACTAATTTTTAGCATAATTAAAGGATTTTTTTTCATTTCTTGTGGATCACAATAATTTCCAACTTTCTCCAACTTCTTGAACAAATATTGGAAGAGGTTTTGCATAAAAATTTATTCTGATTATTTTTCTAAATAAAAAACTAATCAAACCATTCGTTCTTTTGTTTATTACTTTTTGCCAGTTTGATTGCATGTAAAAAAGCTTGCTGTAGCCTTTCAGCAGTTGTTCTATTATTAATATGTATTATAAATTCATTAGTCATTTTACTAATGAATTTCCCTTTTATTTCTACGTAAGAATAAGCATTATCTGTAGGAAAAACTTCAATTTTGCCCCTTTTTTGATTAATAAAATCTTTAATATGTTCATGACAATTGAAATAAATTTGGTTTGTTAACAAAATGCAGGTTTTGACATCAACTAATCGAAATTTACTTGATATGTTTTTTGAAATTTTGGGGAGAGGTACACCTTTTGCATATTTTTTTTCTACTGTCTCTTTCTCCCACTCTAAACCATATTTTACTTGGGGTTTTTCTTCTGTTTCTGTATCAGTTTTTTTATAACTTATTATGCAATACCCATCAGTATCAAAAACGACATCAATATATTTTACTGCCATTTCACCATCATCATAATCAATTTTCAACAATAATTTCTTAATAATTGATATAGTTTCTTCCAATGATGGTTCAGGCTTTTTTATTTCATCTTTATTTATATCCGGATGTTCAATGTTGTCCTCAGAATGATACCCAACAATCGCCTTGACATTTTTGTTTTCAAAACTTTGTTTTTCATTTGAAGACTTTTTCATCAATGAAGATAAAATTCGATCATGTTCATTGACTTTTAAATTTATTTTTTGAATTTCATCTTGAATGCTAATTTCTTTAATTTGAATTTGTGAATTATATATTGATGTTTGATTGACTTTGTGAATAAAATCCGCATACCACTTTTTAGCAATATCAAGTTCTTCTTTTTTTAAATACTCACAAACAAACCATTTCAAGAATTTATAATAATCCAGCTTTAAAATCCACAAATCTATTTCTTTAGCGCCTTCAAGCTCTTCGTGTCTTTTATTTCCTTTTTTTCTGACAAATGTAAAGTAGTCAATAAAATCTTGGGGAAATTCAGGAGATTTGGATGCCAATCTTATCATGTCAAACAAACTTGTGCCTTCAATTTTAAGGCCTGTTATTGTTGCAATTAAATAAAATCTGAGGCATCTTTCAATAACATTACCAGCTGCAATAAATATTTTATCATAGCTTTCATTGGCGTTAAAGACATCAATGCTTTGTACTATCAAAACACGATCAATTAATTCGTTAGCACTTTTTGGTAATTTCTCGTTTTGATTTTCTCTTTTCGTTTTGATTGAGAAAATACTTTGAGCTTGTTTTTTTTTCTCCATATTGATTATAAGAATAATGAGATGAAATTTTAAAATTATTGACTATTAATAAAAATGCATATTAAATTTGTGTTATTTCAGGAAATCTATTCTTTGCACAACATCTCACCAAAACAAATGGCGTATATGCAAAAAAGGGAAAAGATAGACTTAATTTAATAAAATATTTTTTTTATTCATACCATTTGTTCTTCCTCTCATTTGCAAGTTCTATAGCATGTTTAAAGGCAGATAAGAGCTTTTCACCTATGGTCAAATTTGAAAAATAAATTTCAAATTCATCGGTCATTTTAAATCTGTTATTATCATTAATCTCTACAGCATTAATAATTTCAACCACTTGCTCTTCCTTTTTATGAAAAGTACCATCCCCAACAGGAATTCTTTTTGCCGGTCTTTTTATGGGAGGCTTTCGACAATCAAAATAAATTTTGTTTGAACCTAATATAGGTGGTGAATTAACATCAATTAACCGAAATTTAAAGAATACTTCTTGCTCCTTTATGTTACCCCGATCATCAATTTCAAAATCGACTTTACCTATTACTTTCTTTATTGGTTCTGGTTTTTTCTTTCCTTTCCAATAATCTTCTTCATCAAGTATTTTATTCTCTACCTTTTTTTCTGATGCTTTTTTCTTAAAATTAATTATACAGTATTCATCATTATCTCTATTAAAAACGAATTCTGTGTATTTAACGATTTTTGAACCATCATCATAATCAATTTCTAACAATAATTTCTTAATAAATAATATTGTATCTTCCAATGACGGTTCAGGCTTTTCTATTTCGATATTTAGGCTTTTTGATGATTCATTTTCATCATCAGCAACATATTCCACGCTAGTAGCACCTTGTGAGGTTACAATATTTAGGTTGCCCATATAGTTTTCATTTGCTATTGCGGCTAATTTCTTTTCATATTCATCAAGCCTTAAATTGATTTTATGAATTTCTTCCGCAGAATTATTTTCTTTTAATTTGGATAGAGAGCAAGATGATAATGTCGTGTTATTTAATTTGCCGGTAAATTCAATATACCATTGTTTTGCAACATCAATTTCATCTTTTCTTAAAAACTCGCATACAAACCATTTAATGAACTTGTAAAATGTAAGTTTTAAAATTAGCAAGTTAATATCTCTTGCACTTTCTAGTTCTTCATGAACTTTATTCCTCTTAAGTCTAACCAATGTAAAAAACCCAATATATTCTTCAAAATCTTGGTTCTTTCTTATGTTTGCAATTAAAGCGAAAAACTCCATATGAATAAAATCAATATCTTTTGATTTGTCCTTCAAATAAAATTTAATGCAATTTTCAATTACATTTTCTGCTGATAAATAAATTGTGTCATTATTATCATCAGAATTAAAAATAACTTCGCATTGTTTTACTAAAATTCGATTATATAGTTCATCAGAATCTGAATAAATAGGATGAGTTGTAGTTTCATTTTTAGCTTTTTTTGAACCATTTCCATTTATGTTATTTTTTGCTGTCATAGATTAGTTTTAATTTAGTATTCATTGTTCCAGGACTAATGTCTAAAATTTTCGCTGCTTTTGCAGCATTTTTTCCATACATTTCATAAACCTTTTTAATATGCTCTTTCTCAACATCAGCAAGTTTTAAAGAATTTTCACGTTCAATAGTTGTAATTTTTTTTGGAAGAGACTCTTCTGTTACCTCTCCCTCAATAGTTGAATATAAACGCTCAATAAGATTTTCAAGTTCTCGAATATTACCGGGGAATGGATATGCAAGAATTTTCTTTTTTACGACTGATGAAATTTTCAATAAAGTAGTCTTATACTCCAACGATTTTTTTTGTAGGATAAAATTGAGTATCTCTTCCATTTCTTTGGAGCCTCTTTCCAACAGTGAAGGCAATGTCAATTCAACAACTGAAAGACGATAATAAAGATCCCATCGGAATTTGCTTTCACTGCAAAGTTTGACAAGGTCCTTATTTGTAGCTGCAATAACCCGAACATTTATTGGTCTTGAAATAGATTCGCCTATGCGGTAAATTTGTTTTTCCTGTAAAACTCTTAAAAGTGATTGCTGCATATAAGAAGATATGTCTCCAATTTCATCAAGGAAAATTGTGCCACCCGAGGCATTTTCAAACAACCCTGCCGTATCTTTATCAGCCCCAGTAAATGCGCCTTTTGCGAAACCAAACAATCTGCTTTCTAAAAGTGAATCACCAATAGCAGCACAATTAATAGGAATAAATCTGCCTTTTGATCTTGGCGAATTGTTGTGAATAAATTCCGCCAAACCTTCTTTGCCTGTACCCGTATCACCCAGAATCAATACAGTTATTTTATCCGTTGCTGCCACTTTTTCTGCCAACTTGTATATTGGCTCAAGGCTTTTGGTTATTTTAAATTGCTCATCGGATTTTTTGTTTTTATGATATTCCCTAATAAGTAATGCTGTGGGAATTTTTGATTGATCCAAATCAACCCATACTTGTTGGGGTTTGTTTTTTGATAATGTTTGTTCGGCTTTGCGTATCTGAAAAAGGTTGGTTTCTAGTTTTAATTTCTCATGAGCAAAATACCATGCTACTTGCATTGCAGGGGTACCCGGTGAAATAAAAATATCAATTTCATATTCATTCAATGAATAAAGAAGAGCATTTATTTTTCCGCATATTTCGCCGACATTGATAATATCTCGAATGTCTAAGGCTTTCTCCTCAATACGGTGATTATAATTATTTCGCAAATGATTTAGTAAGTATTGAAACTTGGTATCTTCTTCTGTGCTTTTTGATGCAGTAAGAAGTAAATGATATTCGTAATCGAGATAGAAATATTTATGAACAGTGCAACTCGGACCATCTGAGTTCACAGTGCCCTTTCCTTTTATAAAGTCATTTTCGTAAGCTATCCATGAAATAAGAATTTTTCCCATCTTGACATTTTTAAAACCACAAAAGTAATCAAAATTTGATATATGATTTCAAAATTTGATGACTTTATTTTAAAAAAAGCAGGGATTTTACTGTGGTATAAAGATTGCAAAACCTTGGTAAAATTAAAACATTGAATCGTGCTGACAATATTTTATTTGTTCTTTAAAAATGAAAGGAGGTGAAAGAATTGCCCGAAAATTCTTAAAATTTATTAAAATTTAACAAGTCTCTAAAGAAAAAAAATATTTGGTAAAAACTTAAAAACAGAATCAGATGAAAACAAAAAAAATGATTTCGATGATGCTTATAGCATCTTTGCTTACGTTGAGTCTTTATGGTCAAAATGTGAGTTTGTCAACAAATGCCACGATTATTGGTGGCAATGTCACTGCTTATTGGTCTGGATTTTCGGGCAACGTCAATGTGATCTTTGAAGAGGTGGGAGGCACCTTTATTACTTATGCCAGCACCAATGTGCCCGGCAATAGCAGCCAGGTACTCACTATGACTGATGCCGCAATTGGCACAGGTTATCATCTCACAGTTGGTTCATACTGTGTAAAAGTTGAGTTGCGAAGTAATACAAATATTAATGCTACGGCCTGCTGTTCCGTAAGCGATCCTGTTGTCAGTATTACTCCTTCATCAGCTAATTATGGTGACAATGTGCAATTGACATGGAGCGGATTTGCTTCCAATGTTAACCTGAAATTTTATGATGTAAACGGGTTTGTTACCTATGCCAACACTGATGTCAGCGGGTCAGGGCAGCAATCAATGACTCTTACTGATGCTGCAATCGGAGTGCCTGGCTATCATCTTCAGACATCTAGTGGCTATTATGTATATGTTGAATTAAGGGCAAATACGGCAGTAAATGAAAATTCCAATAATTTCACCATTACCGTCCCGTCATTAGCTGCTCCAACCAATCTCACGGCTACAGCACAGTCATCCTCTTCAATTCAATTGTCATGGAGTGCTGTTGCATCAGCCACCAGCTATGATATTTATTCATGTAGTGGGAATTATCTGGCAACCGTTTATGGTACAAATTATTTGGTATCATCACTTTTGTCAAACACATATTATTCTTATAAAATCAAGGCGGTTAATTCATTTACTTCTTCAGCATTTTCAACATGTGCGGGAGCCACCACACTTCAGGCAATAACATATCATATTGATCTTTCTTCTACCTCACGCAACGTCAATTCAAGTGCAGGAACTTTTGTAATAACGGTCAATTCAAGCTCAAACACAAGCTGGAGTGCTGTATCTAATCAACCATGGTTAAGTGTTGCCCCAGGCGCAGGATACGCAAATCTTTCAACTTATGTAACCCTCACTTATTCTTCAAATCAATCGGGAAATAGCCGGGTTGGGATAATTCAATTCACAGGGAGTGGTGTAAGTCAAATCTTCACACTTACTCAATCTGCAAATAATACAAACAACAATTCAACTTTTCAGTTAAGCTATAATGACACGTCCCATTTATACTGGCCTTTCTATAATGCTATTTACAATAATTCAAGCAACCCGGTTTCATCATGGAGCAATAGAGCAGGATGGATGAGCGGAAGAGAATGGCAAGTGACACATCCAGGCGATGATAGTTGGGGATCAACATGGAATCAGAATTTTCATGTGGGCCATGATTATTATGCTGATGATTGGAATAATCATACACACCAGGATTGTGGAATGAATCTTTACTCTCCGGTAAGAGGAAGATGTGTCCTTAGTTATTATTCCTCATCTTATGGGAATTGTATTGCGGTTCAATTAAGTGATGACACCAATTTCGTTATTCTTTTTGCTCACTTATCTCATCGTTATATCCAGGTAAATCAAAATGTAAATGTCTATGATTTGATCGGAGCAATAGGTTCTACGGGAAATTCAACCGGTTGTCATCTTCATGTTGCCCTTTACAAAAACACTCCTCACCCATTTAGCTTTTCCCAAATGACAAGCGCTAACGCGGCAAAATTTGAATTCGATGCCGTTTATATTCCTAACGGACAAAAAATATTTGTTTCGAATTCGGGTAATGATTTAACAGGTGATGGTAGTTCACAAAATCCATACTATTCCGTGCAAAAAGCTGTGAATATTGCCACTGAGAATGATAGTATCATGATTGATAATGGTACTTATACACCGGTTGTTTTTAATGGACATGATGTGACGTTGGTTGGCAAAGGTGAAAATAACACTTTTATTGATGGAGTAAATGCTAGTTCATGTCTTTCAATTCTGTCAGGCGAGACAATTAAAATCTATGGAATGACACTGCAAAATGGCAATAGCATGAATGGTGGTGCAGTAAATATTGAATGGGGTGGCTCTTGTTATGCCGATAGCTGCATAATAAAAAATTCAACCGGACAATATGGTGGTGGAGTAAGTGTTAATAATGGCGTTTTTTCTATAACCAATTCAGAAATTAAAAACAATACTGCAATCTATGGGGGTGGCATCAATGCTCATAACAATTCAAGAATCTTTGCACAAAATTGTAAAATTAATGACAATATTGCGACAACAACTTCTATTTCCGTTAATACATCTGGTGGCGGTATTACTTGCTATATTGGATCGTCTGCCGTATTAATCAACTGTCTCGGGCATCATAACATCGCTGATTATGGAGCCTTCTACCATGGAAATAACAGTTGCGGGTTAACTCTGATCAATTCAACTATTAGTTTAAACAGAACAAATAAAGACGCTGCTGCTATTGAAATAATTGACTCAACTATGTGTGATATTCAAAGTAGTGTAATATGGGATAATCATCCAAGGCAAATCATACTGTCAGGCTGGAACAGTCCAAGAATTAGCTGTGCCAGCATTGATTACACTGCGATTAAGGCAGGTTATTCTGGAATAATTACAAATGGAAACATTTTAAACTACGGCACAAGTAATCTTACCAGTGATCCATTGTTTCAGGATACAACTGCTTTAGATTTCACTCTTCAACCAAGTAGCCCGTGTATTAATAGTGCCAGTCCTGATAGCTGTGAAAACCTTACTCAATTTGATCTTTCTGGTAATAATCGAGAAATTGATTCATACATAGATCGCGGTTGCTACGAATCGCTCATATCAATAACAACAGGTGTCAATGATGAAATGAAAAATGATAGGGATGCGATAATTTTCCCAAACCCATCAAATGGTGATTTTACAATAACCGATAACATTATTTCACTTGAAATTTCTGACAATACGGGGAAATGCATAGTCTTAAATTCCCCAAAAGTTCACAATGAAAATGCTACCAAAATAACATGCTCCGGCATATTGAAACCGGGCATTTACTTTGTTAAAGCATCAAAAGAAGATGGCGCCGTATTTAACAAGAAACTGGTTGTTATCAAATAGATTTAATCAGTATTGTTGATTTAGTCTTAAAAGGGAAACACCGGAAGTGACATTCTACTTCCGGCGTTTTTTTGATATAATAAATTCCTTCTAATAAAACAAACTCAATTCAATTATCTCGATTCACTCTTTGAAATTCAGCATCAGGATAAGCCCTGAAAAACCCTTGTGCTTTATCTAAAATTTTCTAAAAATCGTTTTCTCACACAACTAAAACTCTTCCAAACGGACTGGTTGACATGGTAGAGTTAGTGGTTGACATGGTAAACTAACTGTACCATGAGGTACAGTGACTGGTTGACGTGGTAAACTAACTGTACCATGAGGTACAGTAACTGGTTGACGTGGTAAACTAACTGTACCATGAGGTACAGTGACTGGTTGACGTGGTACACTAACTGTACCATGAGGTACAGTGACTGGTTGACGTGGTAAACTAACTGTACCATGAGGTTCAGTGACTGGTTGACGTGGTACACTAACTGTACCATGAGGTACAGTGACTGGTTGACATGGTAAACTAACTGTACCATGAGGTATAGTGACTGGTTGACGTGGTACAGTTAGTCTTTCATCTTGCAAAGTGGCATCAAAACACCTTTGATTTATTAATTGAAAGTATTGATTTGGTCAGGGCATAAAAAAAATGCCGTCCAGACATCAGCGTCTGAACGGCATTTGGAGTGTTTCAAACCGGCTTAAATTTCACGGATGATTAAATGACAATTAAACTAATTGTTTGGTCCCAGTCCGAAGGACCATCTTTTGTGTTAACGCGATGACGAAAATAAACTTTTGCTCCTGGCTTAATGTTATCTACAACAGTCTTCGCTTTTGTTGTAGCAGGAATGATAGTGACATACCAGCTTACAGGATCATCGGGGCTATACGACATGCACCATTCATGTGCTCTTTGGTGCCCCTTAACACCAGAAGATAATTCCACTGAACCGGAATTCAATTGTTTTACCTGGAATGTACGTTTTTGCTTTATAGCAACTTTCTTCACATGGAACAAAGCGCTCAAAGCGATCGTTTCGGCTAATTCAGGATTGGCGTCACAAATTGACTGGCAATAATCTCTCAAAGCATAAACCGCTTTGATGAGTATTGCTTTCTTAGCATTGCGGGCCTGAACTCCGCCTGGTGCCTTTGATTTTGCTGCGACCTGGGCATCTTTAAGGTCGTCATTTTTAGTTTTCACCGATGCCAAAGTAGGCGATGGCGTAGGAAACCACGCGTTATCAGTCATCGCCTCAAGAATGGCGTAAACATCGGTTATTAACTTGTCAACGCTACGTGGGCATTTAGCGACGACTAAAATGTGGTGAGTAACCACTGTTGGAATCATGGCAAGTAGGAATACGAAACCCACAGGTATTCCGGCTATCTGCCTTAACATTGTCTTCATAAAAGAATCTCCTATTGATTAAAATTGAAAAATTTACCCCGTTGGATAATTTGTTTTTTTATTCACCACATAGAATCAACGGGAATCCCACGGGGTGAATTGAATTTGAAAAGCCGGTTTGAACCGCTCTTCAATTAGATTGTCGTTTAAGGAAGGCGATTATCACAAAAAAAGTGATGTTTTTTGTTAAAATTTTATAAGTGATTTATTTTGAGGGAGAAAAAATTGTTGAAATTTGAGATGGTAGGGGGGTATTGTGGCTAAAGCCCCCGGACTTTTGTTCTTTTTACAGTCAGTTGAAAATGACTGTAATAGATAAAATGAACTGCAAACAATTCCAGTTATAGTATCAATTGTAGTTGCTCTCAAGCAACTGAATAGAATATTTCACTTCACAACAATTCCTTTTTATGCCCTTTCATCATTTTCATTACCTGCAAAATCTCTGTTGTTATCCAGCGTGAAATGCGGAAAGTGATAACGCTAAGATCGCGGTTGCTTTCATTCGTTTGAAGCAGTTTATGCATTTGGTCATGATTAAAACCCAGGAAATGCAGGCAGCCTATTTTGTATTCGTCATCATTAAACTTATCATACTTGTACAGTCGTAGTATGGCAATCCTGATCAGGGGATGCAGTTTGTTCATAATGGTTTGATGATGGATTTTCAGGAAATCAAGTTCAGGTAAAAGGTAGAGGTCTATTCGGATAAGTCTGTTTTACCACGAAAATTCAAAAACACAATTCCGCAAGTGCGGAATCACGAAAAACAACTATACCGGATTTTTTTTATTTTGTATGGTTTACCCCGTTGGATATCTTTCAGATTTAATGAGTATCTTTAAAACAGGGTTACCCCACGGGATGAAGTGTATTGGTGTTTTTGTGGCAGTTTTTTCTTTTCTTACTTTTTGGAGCAGGATAAAAATTTTACTCTGATTTTCTCTGAATGACAAAATCACTGATTGTTCATTTTTTCCTGATAACATATATCATACTTGAATGATCATGTCGCCTGCTATTTGCTTTGATATTAGATTTAAGTCCTGTGTATAAGGCTTTCAGAAGATTTGAAGACCCGTTTTTATACTTTTCACTCAGCATGCTGACATAAAATGAATCGAACTTCATCGGTAAGAATGAGACAATTGCAAAACCATGCTTTTTTATCAATTCTCCCATTGTTTCCGGCGTGAAATGATATAAGTGTCGTGGAACATCAAAAGCCGCCCAGAACTCACCATAATGCGTCGCATCGAAAGATATCCTGTTTGGCACTGCTATAAATAAAACTCCATCATCTTTCAGCACTCTTTTCACCTCCTGCATGCGTTCATTCAACAAAGAGACATGTTCCAGCACATGCCACATGCTGATCACATCCATCATTCCGTCATCAATCTCTTTTAAGTGAGCTTCTTCATAAACGTTGATGCAATATTGCTTGACCGCAAACTCTCTGGCGGTCTGATTTGGCTCAATGCCAAGTGTTTCCCATCCGATTTTCCTGAAAAGGCTTAATAGTTCTCCGCTTCCGCAACCGATATCAAGGATTTTATTTCCTTTTGCATACTTCGTAACCAATTTAAGTTTAGCTTTATGCGTATAATTTCTGATAAATTTATAAACAGAATTAACGATACCTTTGCTGGTCCCTGAATGAGAAATATATTCTGTAGATTCGTAATATCCAGCTAATTGACTTTGTTCAGGTCGGGGATTTACAAAAGTAAAACCACACTTATCACATTTGACGATTGTGAATTTTTCTTTCGTCAAAAAATGATCAGTACATGTCAAAAAAACTGAATGCTTTTCGCTGCCGCAAATAGGGCAATTTTTAAGTTCTTCCATAAAATGTCATTATTGTTCCACGTGAAACATCACATTCTTTTTCTTTATCAGAATGCAATTTTTCTGCTCACAATCTTTATTTAATTTTTCGTTTTGATGCCTTAAATTTTCAATAAAAAATCGGAATGGTTTGTTGTAAAAATCAAAATTGTTCAGTTATCTTTTCTAAGAAAATCTATTCAATTTCTACCTTAATTTTCTTTCATTTCGAATAATTCATTGAACCAAATTCCTTACTATTTATCTCCCCAGGTAAACTAAAAGTACAGAAATATCAGAAGGTGAAACACCGCTTATTCTTGAAGCTTGTCCCAATGTCTGCGGACGTATTTTGGTCAGCTTTTCCTTGGCTTCACTGGATAAAGAACTCAGCTTATTATAATCGAAATTATGCGGAAATACAATATCCTCCAGCCGGTTCATTTTCTCAGCAATTTCCTTTTCTTTCTCAATATAGCTCTCATATTTTACGAGAATTTCAGCTTCCTGAAGAACCTCATCAAAGGCCAATCCGGAGCCATCTTTCTCAACAAAATTCATTAATTTTTCTGAATATTTTATCAAATCCAGGATAGTAATTTGGGGTCTTAAAAGTAAATTACCCAGTTTTGCTTTTTGAGATATTTCGGGTGTTTCGGATTCAATCAATAAAGCATTTATTTCATCCGGTTCAATGTTCTCTGTTTTCAAAAATGTAATAATATCCTGAACTTTCTTTACTTTTTCTTCCAAAGAAATTAACCTGTTTTTTTCAATTAATCCAATTTCATATCCCTTCGGAGTAAGTCGGATATCCGCATTATCCTGCCTCAAAAGTATCCTGTATTCCGCTCTTGAAGTAAACATTCTGTATGGTTCCCTTGTTCCCTTTGTAACGAGGTCATCAATAAGAACTCCGATGTAAGCTTCATTTCTTTTTAAAATAAAATTGCTGTTGCCTGAAATTTTTTTGTGCGCATTTATGCCTGCCATCAATCCCTGGCAAGCCGCTTCTTCATAACCCGTAGTTCCGTTTATCTGTCCTGCAAAAAATAAATTTTCCACAATTTTCGTTTCAAGGGAATGATAAAGTTGCGTTGGAGAGAAATAGTCATATTCTATAGCATAACCCGGTTTGAAGATTTTTACTTTTTCAAAACCCTCAACCTTTTTCAACGCGCTGTATTGTATATCCTCCGGTAAAGAAGAAGAGAAACCATTTACGTAATACTCAATAGTGTCCCAGCCCTCAGGTTCAATAAATAGCTGGTGCCGTTTCTTATCAGAAAACCTCTCAATCTTATCTTCAATAGAGGGGCAATACCTCGGACCTGTTCCTTTGATCCTACCAACAAAAAGCGGAGACCTGTCAAAACCGGTTCTCAGAATATCATGAACCTCTTCATTGGTGTAAGTAAGGTAACAACTTTTCTGCTTTAATAGTTTCGGGGTATTGGTGAAAGAAAATTTTTCAGGTTCCTTGTCTCCCTCCTGCTCTACCATTTTGCTGAAATCAAGAGAACGCCCATCTACTCTTACCGGAGTTCCTGTTTTCATTCTTGCTGATTCAAAACCCAGGTTCACCAATGAAGCAGTTAAACCTTCGGCAGAACTTTCACTATATCTTCCCCCTGAAAAACTCTTTTCACCAATATGAATAATTCCATGAAGAAAAGTTCCGTTTGTAAGAATAACTGATTTGGATTTTATTTCAATTCCCAGAGATGTTTTAACACCGGTGATTTTTCCTTCCTTAACAATAATTGAAGTTACAATATCCTGCCAAAAATCGAGATTTGGAATTCGTTCCAAAGTCTTTCGCCATTCATAAGAAAACAACATTCTGTCACTTTGCGCTCTTGGGCTCCACATTGCAGGACCTTTTGATTTATTAAGCATCCTGAATTGTATCATGGTTTTATCAGTAATAATTCCTGACATTCCACCAAGTGCATCAATCTCTCTTACAATTTGCCCTTTTGCAATTCCACCCATTGCAGGATTGCAAGACATCTGTGCCATATTCATCATATTCATTGTGATCAATAAAACTGATGAACCAAGCTTTGCAGCTGAAGCAGCAGCTTCACAACCTGCATGTCCGGCCCCAACAACTATGATGTCATATTCTTTAAACATGGATATTATGTTTCACGTGGAACAAATAAATAATCATTTAGTTTTGAAAACAGTTAAAGTACTCATTTAATGCAAAATGCAAAGCAATAAAATGAAATTAAAGCAATCATTTTCATCACTTTATTTACTTTTGTTTCCAATAAATTTACTTAGTATTTTACAAATGTAAGAAATTCTTCAAATCCTGATATAGAATTAACAGATAATGGTCTTCTTTAGCTCTCATAACAAGCTTCTCACTTTGTTTCTTATCTGCATAACCAGATAAGTGAAGAACACCATGGCATATTACTCTGCATAGTTCATCAGAAAATGACTTTTTGAATTTTGTTGCGTTCTCCCCTACCCTATCTATGCTAATAAAAATATCGCCTGAAATTTTATCACCCAAATTATAATCAAAGGTTACAATATCAGTAAGAGTTTCGTGATTCAGGAATTTTCTGTTTATCTCTGAAAGGTAGGTATCATCACAGAAAATGATAGAAATGTTCTTAGGAAATTTATTTTCTGACCTGATTATTTCCTCAAGCCAGGATCTAATGACTTTTTTCTTCTTTAAAGAGAATGTGATATTTTGGGTGTAAAATCCAATCACAGCTTCATCTAAAAGTCATTCAATTTGTGAAGTTACTTTGCAGAATTGTTACTGAAATTTTGAGTAGCAGCTCTTTCTTTTTGACCTGAAAACTCTTTCAACTGATTGATCCTGTCAATAGCCAATTCACTGTTGATACTTGATATTTTGAAAAGAATTTCAATTTTAGTTCCGCTCTCAGGAAACCTTACTTCATCGGCAAGTGTTTTTATAAGGAATATCCCTCTTCCTTTGATCTTTTCAACTTCAATATTGATGTCAGTAGGGTCAGGAACATCATTGATATTAAAGCCAATTCCTTCATCGGAAATAGCAAAAGATAATCCCTCCGGTTTTGATGTAAAATCTATAGTTACATTCCTTGCCGGATCATTATTATTCCCGTGCCTTACCGCATTTTCAAATGCTTCGGTTACAGCTATCAGTATATTGCCAAAATAAGTGTTGTTGATATTATATTCTTCGCAAATATCTTCAACAAACCTTTCGACTTCATGAATGCTACCCGGTAAAGAGGGTAAAACCAGTTGTAGTTTTTCTGAAATCATATTAAAAATTCCTAGTCCTCAAAATTATAAAAATATTCGTTCACCTTGCTCTTATAAAAAGTTTTTAATGAAGGAGGAATTGTTTTTAACAACTCAACTTCTTTCGTTTTTATACCATTATACTCAAAAAACTTGCTAGGGTTACTAAAAATTGAATTTTTTGCTTCATTAGATTCTCGTTTCTCATCCAGTTCTCTTTCTTTCTCAGCCTTTTCAGACTCTAATAAGCGGGTTAAAATATCTTTTTGTCTCTTGATTGTTTCACCATTTAATATCTTATTCACAAGATCCTTTTCTGTTTTATCCATTTTATTCTGCAGATCATTCAAATCTCCGGTATTTGTTTTACCTTCTTCCTTTAATTGCTCTGTCAATTCTTTTAGTTGCTTTCTGATTGCCTCCTGCTCTGCTGCAAGTTTAGCCAATTGCTCACTCATAGAGGAACCCTTCGGAATAGTTCCGTTTTTCAACTCTTCCATTTCAGCATTTAATTGTTCCTGCAATTTTTTCATTGACTTAAAAGAAGGTTTGCCACTTCCTGGTTTGGTACAATTGCCCGGTTTTTTACATTTTCCGGATGATGATTGTTGTTGTGATTGCTGTTTCTCCATAGAAGTTAATGTCTCTGATAACATCAATGCAAGATTATTTATTGAAGTCATCGCAAGTTGTTGTTTTGCCTTTCCTGAATAAATATTTCTTGCGCTCAAGTTGGTTATTGCTTTTGCAACATTATCATTAATTTCAGTTATTTCCTGGTTAACATACGTTTTTATTTGAACCTGCCTTTTACTGAGTGCAAACAATGAATCTTCAATCATTGAGAGATCATCTTCAAGGTCTTTTTGACCTTCCATTACGGTAACGAATTTTGGGTCTGTAGTGGACATATCTGTTAGCTGGGTCATAAGGTCTTCCTGTCCAAAAGAAGCTCTTACAAGGTTCTCCAGTATGGCTCTTAGGCTTTCTATATCCTCACCTTCGCTCTGGTCCTCACTCTCCTCCTGCTCTACGGTCAATTTGTCAGAAAGCTCTTTCATTTTATCTGAAGCACTCTTCTGTGATTGCGAAGCTTTTTTATTCTTTTTATTTGACAGGTTATCCGTACTATTCTTCATATCCTGATCAATACTTTTTTGGTCCTTTTCTGTACTGTCAAACTTGTTTGGCTTATCCAATTCTTTATTTTGTTTATCAAGATCATCAAGGTCTTTCTTAACACTATTAAACTCTTTATTTAAACCTTCCTGCTTTTTCTTTAAGGAATCACTACTTTTTGAATCTGATTTCTCTGTTTCTTTTGATAATGAACTTTGCTTTTTTGATAATGAATCAAGTTTGTCAATGGTTTGATTTAACTTCTTTTCAAATTCCAGCTGTTTGAAAAGCTGTAGATCCCTGTCAAGTTGTTTTGTGAGATCCTTATTTGACAATTTCATTTTATCCAGCATTTCTGCAATTTTTGTCTTATCCATTTTATCCAACAATTCCTGAAGTTTTTTAAATAAGGCTTTCATATCATCTGTCATCAGTTCATTGAAAAGCTTATTTAACTCCTCTTGCTTTTTGAGAAGATCTTCATTTTCCTGCTGATATTGTTTCTCCTCATTTGTTTTTGCAAGATTCTCTTTCTGTATAAGGTCAACTTTGTTCTGAAGGCTAATCTGTTTATCCAAAAGATCCTGAATTTTCTTTTTCTCCTGCCATGAAAGCGCTTTTTTATCAATCAGATCTTTATTAAGATCTTCAATCTCTTTCTGAAGTTGTTTAGCTTCAGTGATGGAAGTATTCAGATCGCTTTTAATTTGTTCATTTGTTTTTTGCGTTTTCTTTTCAAGAGAGTCAAGAGAAGGTAGCTTATAAAGAAGTTTCTCTGACCTTGTAGCTTTACTTCCATTGATTGCATCATTATCTCTTACCTCAAAATAATATTCATACTCTGTTCCTGGAACTTTTGCAATGGTACTGAAATCAAAATAATAATAAAATTCCTGCTGAGTAACTGAATTGTTTATTGCAACTGATTTGAATTCAGATTTAGCTGTAGCTGAAGTGTCATCACTATTCAGCTTTCTATAATTAAACGTAAGCCCATTAAAGCCATAGTCATCCTTTATCATTCCTTTAAAATAATAACGATAATGGTAAATGGAATCTTTGTATTCCTGTACTTTAATGGTAGGATAGGCATCCGGGATAATACTGATTGTATAAGTCAGAGAGTCTTTATTTGCCAGATGCTCATTCGAAGGAACTATGGAATAATTCTGACTGTTTTTAAACACTTGAGTATATGAATAACTGTTCTCATTTTTTATGTCAGTTTTAATTGATCTATCCTTGAACCTTAGGACAATATTATTTACGTCTTTGGTTAGAAAATGCCAATGGATTTGTGTTCCTTCGGGAACAACAAGATCGCCCGTGTTCTGCAAGGATTCATTGGTTTTACCAATGTAAGCAGGGTAGGTAAGGGACACGTCAAAATTCAGAAGAATAGGTTTTGGAAGAACACTTATTTCATACTCTTTTGAATAAAATCCATCAGCATAAATTCTGAACGTTAAACTTTTTTGCAGGTTTTTAAAATGGTAATTAAACTTAACTGTACTTTCTTTTGCAAGCTGGTACTGGTTTCCATCAACCTCCACAAAAATATTTTCAGGAATTTCATCACCCGTCATTTTGACATTCAATAAAAAGTCCTCCTGCTGCACTGCCTGCATTTTGTTATTCAAAACAACAAACTGGAAAGGTGCTTCTCTTTCAAAAAAAGTGTTATGCTGAAGAATTCTCTTGGTTGAATCGGTTATCAGACTCGGAGCAGCAAACAAAAGAAGAATGATAAAAAGCAATGGTATCGCGGCATACTTCAGATACTTTCTGTTCTTCTTAATGTCAATTGCTAGAGTAAAAGGAATAGGTTTGAGCTGCACAATCTTTTGATCAATACTTGCTTTTATTAAAGCCGAATTTGAATTTCCGGAATCCTCAAGTTTTTTAAGCTGAAGTGTGTTTAAAAGCTTATCGCGAACATCCGTGAAGTGCGTACCAATAATATGAGCAGCTTGCTCATGCGAGATAACACTGCCTATTCTGTATAACTTTAAGAGTGGTTTAAAAAAGTAAACAACGAGTATGCCCAAATTTACCAGCATATAAGAATAGAACATGATGGTACGTACTGTTATCCCGAAGTGGCCAACAGACTCCAGAAGTGTGACAGAAATATAGAACACAAGCAAAGCACATACGCTGTATATCCCGCCTTTTATAAGGAGGTTCCTGTAATACTTGCGTATGAACTCATCAAGCTTGCTGATTAATATTGAATAGTCGTCAGTCACTAATAATAGTTTAATTTGCGTTGAACGAACCTTAAAATTTTTTATTGCAAAATTACGAAATATTACGAACCAAATCCAGTAAAACCTTGGACTTTAAACAATCTTAACTATTTCTTTTAAAGCCTATATCGGATAATTAATGTGATCACTTTTAAATTTGCAGGATTACTTATCTTTATTCAAAGTTATTCTGAATGTAGTACCTTTTCCAATAACTGAATTCCGAACAAATATTTTCCCTCTATGATAGATCACAATGATCCTTTTGCACAGAGTAAGTCCGAGTCCCCAACCACGTTTTTTACTTGTATAGCCAGGTTTGAAAACCGTTTTATACTTTGATTTAGAAATCCCTTTCCCGGTATCACAGATATCAACATGTACAAGATCGTTTTCTTCAGTAATAACAATTTCAAGTTTTCCTTCACCATCCATTGCATCAATGGCATTCTTACACAAGTTTTCAATCACCCATTCAAACAAAGGTGCGTTTAAAGGCACAAGACAAACATCTTCTTTGGATAAATTCATTGAAAACAAAACCTTTTTTGATGTTCTTGCTTTCACATATTCAATGGCATCATAAATAGTCTTGACCAGGTTGTCTTTTTCCAATCTGGGCAGTGAGCCTATGTTTGAAAAACGTTGCGTAATGATCTCTAATCTCTTTACATCTTTTTCAATTTCAGTGATCGTATCTTTATCAATGTTTTTCATCTTAAACAACTCCACCCAAGCCATAAGCGAAGACAAAGGAGTTCCAAGTTGATGAGCAGTTTCTTTTGCCATACCTACCCAAACCTGATTCTGTTCAGTCTTTCGTGCAGTACTGAATAGAAAATAAGCTGCAAGAAGAAAGAGTCCTATAATAAAAAACTGAACATAGGGGTAATATTTAAGTTGTGTCAGCAAGAAAGAATCTTCGTAGAAAACATAGCTTTTCCCTTGTCCGGAAAGGTCAATTTCAATAGGTTTATTCTGTATTTGCATTGAATTGATCATTTCACTGACATAATTTTTGTCATTTGCTTTTACAGAATCAATATTGCCGGAACCAATGATCCTCTCTTTTGTACTGTCAGTAATTATAACAGGCACAGAAGCTGAGTTTACTACGACTTCGGAAATAAATGATTTGATCAGGTCATTGAGTACATCACGCAATCCGGTAAATAATTTCGATTCTTTGTAGTATAAATAGCTTTTTTTCGAACCGTACTTAACAACAATAGGATTGTATTCTGTGAAATCTTTTAGAAGTTTTCCGGCAAGTTTGGTTCCTCTCAAAGCATTAATTTTTTCCAGGTTTTTTAAACTATCCGGAGTAAAGTCAAGGTTTTTTGCAGTGGTAATGATACCTACATCATCCGTGAGAATAACAGGAATGTTTGTATTGCTGGAAATTATTTCTGAATAGAAGGTCAGGTCCTCTGTGTTATCAGCTTCAATTAGACGTTTTGTCGCTTCTGACCAAAGCTCAACTCTTTTACGTTCTTCAATTTTTATCTTATCAAAAAATTCTTCCGTATATTTTACGAGGCTTGCCTTTTTCTGAACAGCATCAGCCCAAGTTTCAATTTTCTTGCGTTCATCTTTTGCAATTTTATTCACCAAAATATTGGTGTACCATAGCGAAGCGCCAATGATAAGAAAGGCAAAGGCCAATAGCAGCCATTTCCATTTTCGTTTTTGAATGTAAATATCCAAATTGCCTTAGTTTAAAAGTTAATGAGATGCATAACTAAAAAATCAGAATTTTATTGTGATACTTTGAGGTGCTAAATTACTAAAAAAATGAATTCAGAAAGAAACCCAAGCAACGTTTATCAATTTGCACTTTTCCTATCTGTTGATTTTTCAATAGAAGTATGGGGGGTTGTTTTTAAATCTGAAATTATCTGAATAAAATTTTTGGTAATTGCTCCCATTCCTTTTTGCCCTTTCAATTTTTTAACCAATGTAAAGCTTCTGATCAAAAATATTATTTTGATTGTGATAATTGAAATATATCTTCTGACTTCAGCTCAATCTTTTCCTAGAATACAGTAAATGAATGTAATTACATAATATCATAGCCTAGTTATACCATTAGCTATTATAAGATAGTCTGTTATTAACCGCTTACTGTTAATATCTTTTTTATTTTTTAAATAGACTAATAAATATAAGCTGTATCTTTGTTCCATGGCAAAAGCACTATC
>Ga0118677_10006081_pt1 | contig 20688 bp, 6 predicted proteins | sample AliMusrvi5mmetaG_FD_86154 | JGI IMG/M metagenome (GOLD analysis project Ga0118677, IMG submission 86154)
TAATTTTACCAAGCTCGGACACCAGGTTGAAGGCGTGGCTAACGACCCTTCTTTATCCGACGACGAGCGGGTGGCAGTGGTGCATAGCGCCCGTATGGATGAAAAAAATTATTCTCATCCGCAAAAGCATAAGTTTACAGTTAAAAACATCCTCCCCTTTGGCACAGCGCATACCTCTGCCGAAGGCGAAGCCAACGCCCATGAATGGGATTGGACAAAGGATGTTGTTAACTTTCTGGATCGGGTGCATGAGGAGTCAACCACCACAGCACATACCGATATTGTTATCCCTAATGCAACGAAAGGAATGGAGATTGCCTTTTTCCACAAAGCAATAATACCCAAAATCAAAACTAGCTGGGAAGGACCAATATTTTTGACATTGTCATAAAAAAAGACAGAAAAGGGAAAAATGTTCAATTAGACATCTTTCCCAATTGAGATTGTTGTAAAATATTCATCAAAATAGAACACAGATTATGCACTTGTGTAATCTGTGTTCTATTTTTTTTGAAAGTTACTTATTTCTTCCTAAAAGTTCTCATTTATATCAATACTTGATTTCGTTTACAATAATTGATAAACTGATAACCTCAATTTAATCTTTGGTTAATATTGGGCTGATACTTTTGCCACGTTAAATTTTTTAGAAAAATAATATCAAACATTTGGTTCACAGCTTTTGGAAACTTTTAAACCTAATACGGCGAGATGTGAACCAAATGATTGCTTTTTAATTTTTAGTCATATCAAATTTCTTATGAAAACATATTTACTCAAAGCACACAGAACAGTACTTTTTACGTTCTTCACCACATTGTTCTTTATTGTCGCACAAATACAAAATGTTTTTTCTCAAACCAAAAACAATAATCAGGGTATGGCTTTTTCGTTAAACTTCTTTGAGCAATATTCTACTCCGGGAATGCGAAATAATCCAAACATTACAATAGTAAGTTCCCTTACTGTTGGCAACAGTATTTCATTTAACATCAACTCCAACACCTATTTTATGATAGTAAATGTAACTTCAGGAAGAATCGTCAGAATCTCGTCCTGCAGAGGCTTTCAATAAAACTCTGTATTCATTCCTATTAGATGCATATTACAGATTATAACAAGACAACAACCTTTTAATGAAATTAAACATAAAAAAATGAAAAAAATTACTTTATTATTCTTGTTTTTTTTAACAATTGTGTTAGAAAGCGCACAAGCACAGGATTATAGCCGGCCAAATAAAGATAAACAAAAAAATGAATTAACAAATCCTTTCAATGATGAAAAATCGTTTAAACTTATTAAAGGTCCACTTCCTGCAGATGAAATAAAGGATGCCTTAATAACAAACTACATGAAATCTATATCAGCAATAGATAAGGATTTGCTTTTTCGGGAAGACTTTGCAAAAAGAGATCTTACGACAAAGCAATTCACAACTGATAGCATCAACTACACTGCCATTATTGGAGCCGGAGCGGTTCATTATTTGGAAGACGATACATGGAAAACAATTTTAAATACTATTGATAAAAACAATTCGGGAGTTTTTCCCACCTACCCATATTACAACAAATACAATTCGTTTAAAACTTTCTACGGAAATGCCAGCGATGGAATTATTGTTTGCAAACCAGAAGGGGTTTTATCTTATGGAAAAAACCAGAAAGTCGAATATCTCGATGCAGAAAAAAACATTCTATCTTCTTCAATCACTCAATATAATCAACCTGAAATAAATGATAATATTATAAAATTTACGGGCAGCCAAAGCTCAATTGACTTGGTTTATGAACATTTAACTATCGGGGTTGAACAAAGATATATTATTAACGATAGCTCATTTATTCAAAATATACCATCAGGGGCAAAATACCTGTCATTTAGTCAGGAGATATTATTACCTGAAGGGGCACGTATTGATACTGTAAAGAAAGACAAAAGTGAACCTGAATTAATAATTTACGATCGTAACAACATAATGCTTTTTAAAATTGCGCATATCGTAATGTATGATCAAAGATGCGAATCAAAAAGTGAATATAAAGAAACACACAAAGAAATCCCCGGAGGGTTTTATTGTGAAAAACATGGAAATTCAATTATTTACAAAATTCTGGTTCCGATAAGCTGGATTGCTTTCAATGAAAGACAATATCCAGTTACCATCGATCCTACCATTGATTGTAATCCGAACAATACTACTTATTGGACTGGTACTGCTGCAAGCAATGGAGGTAGCGGGTATCAAAATTCACGCTACAGTGACAGGATGTTACAAGGTTTTAATGATTTGACGTGGCCGGCCAATAATGAGTATTATCAAAGTTATTCCAAAATTAACTTATCGGGAATTGCATCGAATTCATGTATAAATTCTGCCACATATTATTTATATCAATCAGCTTATGAAGATTGGTCAGGGTGCAATGAAAACTATTTCAGAATAGGACGTTATGCAACTGATCCTGTTACTGATTCATGGGCAACAATCTACTCTAATATTGATAACCTTACTACTGAATATTCCCGATGGTCGGTATATGGAGGTAGCGGATATAATGATTATGATGAAACAACTACCGGATGGAAAGCATTCCCAACCGGCTCAACCGGAGTTTCAGATATTTTGTCTCGTTTATCATCGGGATGGATTACTATTGGTCAAGATAACCTTCAAGGATACGATAGTCATTGCGGAACTGGTTCCGATGATTCAGGATGGATTGATTGGTATAATCATACCAGTACAAATCGTCCGATTCTCAGAGTGGATTATACAGCAGCAATCAGTTCATCTGCAATTAGCGGTGGTAGTACGAATATTTGTTATAATACATCACCGGGAACTTTTACGGCCACAGGTTCCGGTTGTACTGGCACATACAGCTATTTATGGTATAAAAATGGTGCTTCAACAGGGGTAACAACTCAAACATATAATCCAGGTACACTAACAGGAAATACAACAGTTTATTGTGCCGTAACATGTTGTGGAACGATTAATACTCCTACTAAATCAATCAATATTTATCCAACATTCATACCTACTCTTTCAGGTACTACATCAATATGTGCTGGTACTTCAGCAAATTTGAAATTCAATGTGCAGGGTTCAACAGGCCCGTACAGCTTAACATATCTCCCTTCAGGAGGTTCAAATACAGTGATAAACGGATTGAGTAATGGAAGCACATTTTCTGTCAGTCCAACTACAACAACGAATTATTCTATTGTGTCAGTATCAGATGTAAATGGCTGTACCAGCAATGGCAACCTAGTAGTTAATCCAGATGGTATTCTTGGTTTAACTACATGGTCCTTTACCAATGGAGGCAGTGGGTGGTCAACAGTAGCAAGTTACCCTGGTTTTATTACATCTTATGCAAACTGTATAAAATCTCAAACGATAGATCTGATAGCAAATGGTTATACTGCTGCTGAATTAGATGCAAAACCTAATATTTACGTATCCGACAATTATATTGGTTACAATACTACCAACGACTCTTATGGTTTATTGACCCAATTACGTCAAACTTCTACAGGATCCGCAACAAATTCTTATTCATATCCTTCGTCATATACTACTCCAGGTACACCATCATATATAACCACCTCCGGAAGCTGGCAAACAGTAAGCAATACCTATAGCGGGTATTCATCAGGGGTTAGATATGTTTATTTTGAAGATGCAGGCAAGGATGTTGAATATTGGGGTGGGCAATATGGTTCTGTAATGGGTGCATCAACAGTTAAAGTAAACCCTGTTGTTACGGTTAATGCAATACCAACACAAACCATTACGGCAGCAAGTTCTGTATGTGCCGGTTCTTCAGGCAACACAGCATCAGTACCAATATCAACAGGAGGTTCATATTCATGGTCAATAACTAATGGTACAATTACAGGAGGTAGTGGTACTAGTAGTTTAACCTATACTGCTGGAACAACCAGTCCATTAACATTAAGTTGTGTAGTTACATCATCGGCAGGAAATGGAGGTTGTGCAAGTGTGGGTGGTCAGAATCAATCAGTAACGATAAAAGCAATACCAACACAAACCATTACGGCAGCAAGTTCTGTATGTGCCGGTTCTACAGGCAATACGGCATCAGTACCAATATCAATAGGAGGTTCATATTCATGGTCAATAACTAATGGTACAATTACAGGAGGTAGTGGTACTAGTAGTATAACCTATACTGCTGGAACAACCAGTCCTTTAACATTAAGTTGTGTAGTTACATCATCAGCAGGAAATGGAGGATGTGCAAGTGCGGGTGGTCAGAATCAGTCAGTAACGATAAATGCAATACCAACAGCGCCAACCAGTGCATCAGTAAGCCCAACATCAGCATGTTCTGGCGTATCAACCGGCTACACCCTTACCTATTCTGGTGGTAGTGCAGGTGGAAGTGGTGGAACGCTTGTGTGGTATGAAGGGGCATGTTCAGGAACTCCCATCGGGAGTGGTAATAGCGTATCAATAACCCGTTCTCTGACTTCCAACACAACTTACTATTGCCGATGGGAATCGTCTTCATGCGGAAATTCAACTTGCGCAAGCGCTACTGTAACAGTAAATGCCTTGCCCAATAACACTACTTCTGGTTTTTCTGGCAGTCCTATTTGTCTTGGGGAGACAGGAGTTTTAACATACGATGCTTTAGATGCAACATTTGTTACACCATATTCCATTATTTATACAGATGGAACAACAAGCTGGAGTCAGACGATTTCCAGTGCTTCTCCAACTCAATTTAACGTTGCAGTTAATCCGACTTCCACAACAACTTATTCTTTAGTATCTATTACTAACGAGAATGGTTGCAACACATCAACCAATTTTGGAAAAACAAATGCACAAATACTTGTAAGGGCGTTGCCGACCATCACAACTGCCACAACAGCAATCAGTGGTTGCAATAGTAGCAGTATTCAATCGACTTCATTAACATATAGTGCAACTACAGGCACTCCCACTACTTACAGCATTGTATGGAATGCATCGCCCACCAACAGTTTTGTAGTAGTTACAGATGCTCCCCTACCATCTAGTCCTATTTCAATATCAATTCCTGCCAATACAGTAGCAGGAACCTATACCGGAACAATTACTGTTAAAAATGCAAATGGTTGTATTAGCACAGGCACAACTTTCACAGTAACGCTTAATGCAATACCAACAATTGCTTCTATTTCATCTCCTGCCGCCTTATGTGCAGGAGGTTCAATAAATCCAACTGCTCCAATAGTAACAGCAAACGGTTCTGCGGTTGCATCTCAGGGTTGGCAATTGGAAACCGGTGTGGGCAGCGGAACATTTACAAATCTGACGGTACCTTACACTGTTACTTTTGCAGATAACGGTAAAACGATTCGGTATTATGCAACCAATAGTTGTGGTATTACTTACAGCAATGCAGTTGCCATAACTGTAAATATACCATCTGTAGCGCCAACCAGCATTTCAGGAACTACAACAATATGTAATGGAAGTAGCACAACATTAACAGCAGTTGGAGGCACCTTAGGAACTGGCGCAACTTATCAATGGGGTACAGGTTCTATAATAGGTACCAATCCATTATTAGGAGAAACTTCAATTAGTTATACTCCTTCTACTGCCCCCACGGCCACTACAACTTACTGGGTTGAAATAACGAATACTTCATCACCTTGCACAGGAACTCCTAGTGGAGTAATACAAGTGGTAACGGTAAATCAACCATCGTCAGGCCCTCTTACAGCCAGTGCTACATCAACAACAATATGTAACGGACAAAGCACAAGTTTAATACTTATCGGGGGTACTCCAGGGACAAACTCTGTTATTCACTGGTACACGGGCTCATGTGGAGGAACATCTGTAGGAACAGGAAATAGTTTACCCGTAAGCCCAACCACAACGACAACTTATTATGGGAGGTACGAAGACCCAAGTCCATGCAGTAGTTATAGTTCATGCGGATCTGTAACAATAACTGTAAATACACCTTCGTCAGGCACACCTTCTGCCAGTGCATCATCATCAACAATATGTAGTGGTCAAAGCACAAATTTATCACTTTCGGGGGGTACAGCAGGGACAAACTCTGTTATACACTGGTACACTGGTTCATGTGGAGGAACGTCTGTAGGCACAGGAAACTATTGGTCAACGGGTACTTTGACTTCAACAACAACATTTTATGGTAGGTACGAAGACCAAAGTCCTTGTTGTAGTAATAGCTCATGCGGGTCTGTAGTGGTTACAATAATAACCCCCAGTTCAGGGACAGCAAGTAATACAATAGGAGGTGGTCACACACAAACGATCTGTTACAATACATCACCTGCAAGCATGTCAGTAAGTGGCGCTTCAGGCTCGAGTAGTTTCAGTTATCTATGGTTTTCTCATCCAGGAGCAGTAACTCCAACCTCCGGAGACCCTTCAGGATGGACAGTAGCTTCAGGAACAGGTATTAATACTGCAACTTTTTCAGCGCCTGTAGCTATTACAGGAACCACAACGTATGCATGTTGGGTAATGCCGGGAGGAAGTTCCTCATGCGGTAGCGCAAACTGGGCGGGAGCTAGTAACAATGATAATATACAGGTAACGGTTGAGACTGCATTCAGCGGAGGCACTCTGGACAATACTACTCAAGACATTTGCTATAATACGCAGCCGTCAGACATTACTTATAGCACACCTCCCGGTGGTGGAACAACCCCAACATTCCAATGGTATTACCTTGTAGGAAGTCAAACTGCCCCAAGCGGAACTTTCAGCCAGGGTTCATGGACTGCTATCGGTAGCACAAGCACAAGCACACCTACGCTTGCCGGTACAACAATAGGTAATTTAACAACAACTACAACTTTTGCACTTAGGGTTTATGATGGTGGATCTACCTCTTGTTATGATAAATGGGCAGGCAATGCTCAGGTAATTACTGTTGGTGTTTCATTCAGTGGAGGTACTTTAACCAGTGCTACACAAACAAGCTGTTACAATGTTAATCCATCAGACATTACTTATAGTAGTGCTCCGGGTGGTGGTACTAATCCAACTTTCCAATGGTATTACCTTGCCGGAAGTCAAACAGCACCCAGTGGAGCTTTCAGTCAGGGTTCATGGACTGCTATTGGTAATCCAAGCACCAGCACTCCTACTCTTTCAGGATCAACAGTTGGCAATTTAACTGCAACAACTACTTTTGCTCTTGAAGTTTATGATGACAGCCCTAGCTCCTGCTTTGATAATTGGGCTGGTAATGCTCAGGTAATAACAATAGATGCGACATTCAGTGCTGGAACTATTAGCAGTGGTGGACAAATTATTTGCCATAATACCCAACCGTCAAATATTACATATAGTACAGCGCCTACAGGAGGAACTGTAACAACATTCCAATGGTACTACCTTGCAGGAAGTCAAACAGCTCCAAGCGGATCTTTCAGCCAGGGTTCATGGACAGCAATAGGTAGCCCAAGTACCAGTACTACCACTCTTACAGGAGCAACAATTGGCAATTTGACAGGCACAACAACATTTGCTCTTAGGGTTTATGATGGTGGATCTGCCCACTGCTTTGATAATTGGAATGGTGATTGTCACATTGTGACTGTTCGCGGAGCACACAACGGAGGTACAATTAGCAATTCAACCCAAAGCATCTGTTACAATACAACACCTTCTGACATTACATACAGCGCTTCACCAAGTGGTGGGACATCATTATCCTATCAATGGTACACTCAGACAGGCACAGTAGCTGCCCCAAGTGGCAACTGGTCACTAGGTTCATGGACTGCTGTTGGAAGTTCAGGTTCCAGCCCTTCCCTTTTAGGAACTACAATAGGAACATTGCCAACACCCGGAATATATACTTATGCGCTGAGGGCAACTGATGGTGGAGGAACAACCTGTTTTGATGTTTGGAACGGTGATCGTCATGTAATTACAGTTTATCCAGATGCAAGCATGGGGACCGTTTCAGGTACCACACCGCTTTGTACCCTAGTACAAGCTACTTACTCTGCAAACCCGGTAGTTTTAAGTGGAGGTATTGGTGTATGGAGTAGTGACAACACTTCGATAGCAACTGTTAATTCTTCTACGGGAGTAGTTACGGCTGTAGCATCAGGAACCTGTAACATTAAGTTTACAATTAACGGTGGTTGCAACATAACACCTTCGAGCCAGCAGGCATTAACAATTAATCAAAATGCCTCAATAAGTGGGGTGAATGGAACATCTCCTTTGTGTATTGGTGGATCAGCCACATATACAACTTCAGGCTTGAATTTAGGAGGTGGTACCGGTGGATGGAGCAGTGATAATACTGCCATAGCCACTGTTAATTCATCAGGTGTTGTAACTGGAGTTGCCGTCGGAACAACATACATTGTTTATTCAATTAGTGGCTGCGGTGGAGCGCCATCGGCAAAAAAGTTGGTAACAGTTGATCCAAATGCAAGTATTGGTTCTGTAACAGGAACAACACCTCTTTGTATTAACGCAAATGCTACTTACCATGCAAACACGGTTGTCTTAGGTGGAGGTGCAGGCTACTGGAGCAGCGATCACACAGATATTGCCACTGTTGATGCTTCAACAGGTGTCGTTACCGCCGTTAATGATGGAAGTTGTAATATCATTTATTCTATCACAGGAGGTTGTAATGCATCTCCAGCCGCTCAACAGTTATTAAATGTTAACCCTGATGCTTCCATTACAGGAGTAACAGGCACAACTCCCTTATGTATAGGTCAAACCACAACCTATTCAACTTTTGGAGCTGTTATGGGAGGAGGAACAGGAGCATGGAGTAGTTCCTCAACCAGTATAGCTACAGTAAATTCATCAGGTATTATAACAGCATTATCAGCCGGAAGTTGTTGGATTATTTATACCATCTATGGTTGTAATGGAACACCAACAGCAAAGCAAAAAGTAACAATAACTCCAAATGCCAGCATCGCTTCTGTAAGCGGAACAAGTCCTATATGCATTGGTTCAGGCAATGCAGTTTCTTATACAGCTAACGTAGTTGTTTTAGGAGGTGGTTCAGGAGCATGGAGCAGTGATAATACAACAATTGCTACTGTCACTTCTAATGGTATGGTGACTGGTGTTGCTGCTGGTAATTGCAATATCGTTTATACTATAACAGGTGGTTGTGGAGGTACACAGTCTGCTCAGCAAGCATTGACAATTAACGGCAATTCATGGTTAGGTATAGTAAGTACTGACTGGAACAATGCCTCCAACTGGTGTAATGGTATTCCAACATCCATGACAGATGTTGTTATTCCTTCAGGAACAACCTATGCTCCTCATATTACATCATTGCCGACAATACCTGCAGCGTGTAACAATTTAACCATTAATTCGGGCGCAGTGTTAACTATTGATGCAGGAAGAGCTCTTACAGTAAATGGCACAACAACTTTAGCAAGCGCTCAATGTCTCATTCTTAAAGCAGCCGCTGGTCAGGCTGCAGGTGGTACAGGTTCCTTCATTGATAATGGCATCACTGGTTTAGGAACAGCAAAAGTTGAAAAGTATCTTTCTAACGGACGCTACTGGTACATAGGTTCACCTATCGCTTCTACTAGCGCTGTAAATGCTTATGGCGCATTATCAACTGTTCCAAGTACAGGTACGAGAGATTTTTATTGGAATGAACCTACTCATGCATATATTACAATGGTAAGTGGTGATCTTCTTATACCAACCCGCGGATATGCCTGGGAGGATTTCAGCAGTACATCAATTACAGCAAATTATACCGGCAGTCTTAATACCGGAACTTATACTGCAAATCTGACTTACACTTCAGGGACTAAACAAGGGTTTAACTTAGTCAGCAACCCCTACCCTTCAGCAATCAACTGGGGAAGTCAAAACTCGCCTGTGACAGGATTGACACAAACCAACCTTGAACCGACGATTCAATACAAAGTGCCGGGAACCTATGCAACCTGGAATTCGATGGGCAATGGAGTTGGTGTAAATGGCGGTGGAGCAATAATACCGGCTATGCAGGCATTCTGGGTGCGTGTGGCTGCAGGAAATACAACGGGTAGTATTCAATTTACCAATTCCATCAGGCTACACAGCCCTCAGGGAACTTATAAACTTACTGATCCTCTTAATTTATTCCGTATGCAGGTTGCCAGAGACACTTTGGTTGATGAATCTGTTGTTACTTTCTACCCTGCTGCATTGGGCAGTTTTGAAAATTATGATTCACCAAAGATGCTTTCTGATGAAGCCAGTTACCCACAATTGTATTCTTACACAACAAATAGTATTCAGGTTGCAGTTAATGGACAGCCCCTGTTGGTAACAGGTGTTGAACGCATAATACCGCTTGGTTTCCTTACCAACGTTGCAGGAAATTTCAAAATTACGGCTACCAATCTTGCGCAGTTTGATGCCAATACTACTGTTTACCTTGAAGATGTTCTGTTGAATACAACACAGAATCTTTCTTCGAATAAAACTTATGCTTTCGCATCTGCAGTAGGAACATTCAACAGTCGTTTCAAATTGCACTTTAACAAATCCAGCAACTCATTGCCAATTCAGCTTACCAATTTTGATGCAAAATGTACTGATAGCAATGTTGATTTAAATTGGTCAACGGCAACTGAAACCAATAATGATTACTTTACCATTGAGAACAGTGCTGATGCCAACAATTGGACTTTTGTCAAAAAAGTGGCAGGAGCCGGTAATAGCAACAGTCTTCTGAACTACTCTGCAAAGGATAATTATCCCCTTAGCGGCATTTCATATTACCGTTTAAAGCAGACTGACTTCAATGGCCAATCTGAAACGTTCAGCCCTGTTGCTGTAAATTGTACTGAAGAATCGTCACAGTTGGATATTACTTACTATCCAAATCCGTTTACATCAAAAGTGTTTGCTGTGATCAATAATTCGATTTCTGAAAACGCAACTATAAGCATTTACAATGTTCTTGGAAGTAAAGTTTACAATCAAAAAATCAGTCACGATCAACTGGAACTAAAAACGTTTAGTCTGGATCTGTCCAAATTGGTTGATGGAATTTATTTCATAGAATTCAAATCAGATACTTATTCAGGTATTTCAAAAATTGTTAAGAACTAATTTGTTTAACCTGTTAGTATTGTCATGAAAATATTTTATAGAATCTGAAGCATTAGATATCTTTAAGAAATAAAAATGGGAGACAGATTTACCCCGTTGGATACTTTCATTGAAAATTGCTTATCAAAAAATATAAATGATCTCCAATGGGGTTAACACTGACAAGACAGATTATATGCTGATTAAATCTGCGAAAATCTATCAAATCCGAATCTTCCATGCTCTATTTTTTATTCTGAAAAGTTGTCTGTTGAATTCCACAACTCATAAGCAGGATATTCATTTGTGCTGAATCTTATCTCTTTCAAAATTGCATGATATGTAATGCAATAAATAATTATTCAACCCCATCATTCAGGAGCCTCTTGCATTCCAACAGGCTCTTGTTTTTAATTCTAAAGATTTATCAATTTCTTAGCATTGGAGGAGTATTCATAACCTTAATTTAAAACACACTTAACCTTAAGGTAAAACCAGGAAAATACTTTTGCAAAACAATAATTACTAAAAGCATGAAAAATATTGTTTGGCTACTATTCGTAATAATGGGTTTTAATGTTTTTTCACAGAAGATTACAAACCCCCAAAACCAGGATTCAATTATTTTTAAAGGTACCAAAGTTGCTGCCTCCTCACATTATGTGAACAATGGTCAGAATAGTCAGGATCCCTTTGCCGACCGCATCAAACTTTGTTCAATGTACTCACCCTTTTATCATGGAGTGGCTTCAGGCGATCCTTTAACTGACAGGGTGATCATCTGGACAAGAGTTACACCTGATTCAACAATTACCGGGTCAATACCGGTAAGCTGGAAAATGGCTACTGATACAACCTTTGCACATGTAGTAAACCAGGGAAATGTTGTTACAAGTTCACTAAAGGATTACACGGTAAAAATAGATGTAGGAGGATTGCAACCCAACACATGGTATTACTACTATTTTTCTGCAATGGGAAGAAATTCGATAGTTGGCAGAACCAAGACTGTTCCGATAGGAGATATTGACAGCGTAAGATTTGCCATCATGACAGGGTCGGATTATAATGCCGGGTTTTTTAATAACTATTGGGATATTGCCCGCAGAAATGACGTAGATGCAGTGATCCATACCGGAGATTACATTTATGAATACGGAACTAATGGGTATGGAACTAATGCTGACAGGAGTCTGGAACCATCAACGCCTGTTGTTGATTCAATGGACTACAGGATACGTTATGCCTGGTATCATCTTGATCCGGATCTGATGTACCTGCACCAGCAATATCCCTGGTATTTGATATGGGACGATCATGAAACAGCAGATAATTCATGGAGAGGTGGCGCAGCAGATCATGATTCATTGACACAGGGACCCTGGCTTGCCCGCAGAAACGCTGCTTTGGAAGCTTACCGCGAATGGATACCTATCAGGGAGCAGGACCCTAATCAACCATTAAAAATATACCGCAAGGTTCAGTATGGAAATTTAATGGACTTGTTTTTCCTTGAAACACGGTATCTGGCACGTGATTTTCAAAGCATGGATATTACCGACACAAATAAAACCATGATGGGAAGAGAGCAATACAACTGGCTTACATTAAACCTTGATTCATCACAAGCAATCTGGAAGGTTGTCACAAACCAGGTTATGATGACACCATTAGCAACTATAGGATCTATCACTGCCAACACGGACTCATGGGATGGATATCCTACAGAAAGAACCAGGCTTTTGACCCGTGTTGTAAATGACAGCGTGAAAAATTTTGTCGTGCTGACAGGCGATATTCACACTGCATGGGGCTGCGACCTGATGTACCAGTCAGGAAGTTTGCTGGATCCTCAATCTTTCAAATCCGCGGGTGCAGAATTTATCACACCAAGCATAACTTCGCCATCCATCAACACATTCCTTGGGACTCTCGGCGCTCCTATGTTAACTTTGCTTCTGCCACAGATAAAATATGTGAATCTCGATGAAAGAGGATACATGATATTTAACCTGACAAAAACCCGTGCACAAGCTGACTGGTACCTGACTCCCGATGCTGACATTGCCCAGTACCACATTTACAATAATACCTTTAATGATTCCTGGTTTTTGAGATTAAACAAATCAGACAGAAAAATAGAACATAGCGGAATACAAACGATAAGGACCAGATATATGCCACCATTAGTTTCAACAAAACCTTTTGGATATTCAGCCGGAATATGCGAGAATGGAAGTGAAATGTCATCCACATTGGGCATCTATCCAAATCCCTGCTCAACTCAATTAACTTATGTTTTCTTTATCTCCGAAGAGAAATCCCTTGCTTTCCATATTCTTGATATCAACGGAAAATTTGTTTCCGAAATTCGATCTCAATTTTTTACCAAAGGTGTGCACCTACAGAATGTGAACACTTCATCACTGAAAGCAGGAGTGTATTTTATAGTTGCTGAAAGTACAAAGGGGATTGAAATGAAAGCAAGATTTATTAAGCAGTAAATAGGGTTTATGGTTTAAGGTTTCGAGTTTTGAGTTTCGGGGAGATCAATTTTATGCTAAACAAAAATTTTAAAATGAAGAGAAATTATTTGATTGTTTTTCTAATGCTCGCAGGAGTAAATGTTTCTTTTTCTCAGACAGAATCAAATACGAAGGATAGTACTGACAAAGGAAAAATAACTATTTCAGGGTACATCCAGGCACAGTACCAGTATTTTTTTATTCCTGATTCTATTGGTGGAGCAACTCCGTATTTTGCAACTTTTGCTGGTGGTAATTTTGTAGGCCGTTGGTCTAACAACAGGTTTATGATTAGAAGCGGACGCTTAAAAATTTCACATAATACAAAATATACAGAAGGAGTTTTTTCAGTAGATGCAAGTGAAAGAAGCATTGGGGTGCAGGATTTGTACGTGAAAGGCACAGAGCCATTTCTTGGAGCATTCAGCCTCACTGCAGGCATACAGGACAGGCCGTTTGGTTATGAAATTGGTTATTCATCTTCTTCAAGAGAAACACCTGAGAGGTCGAGAATGATCCAAACTCTTTTCCCTTATGAGAAAGACCTGGGCGCTGTTCTTACTTTTCAAATGCCGGAGAAAAATTGTATGAATTTTCTGAGAATTGATTTTGGTGTGATGAATGGAAATGGCATCGCAACCGAAACAGATGCCAATAAGGATATGGTTGGCAGAATACGAATTTCGAATCCTTTCAAATCAAAGTTCGTTGATTATAGCATCGGATTCTCTTTTTATAATGGGTATTTAAACCATATAAGTAATGTTGATGGCACCGGTCTTACCCATAAATATCTCTTTAAAATGGGCATCATCCAGGATACTGCGTCTAATATGACAACCAAAGGATTCGTTATTGATACTCTTTTTGGAATTGATAAAAAAGACTCTGTGAAAAATATCAGACTTCAGACACTGGGTGCACAGGTGGACAGAAAATACCTGGGTTTCGATGCACAATGTAGCTTTAATTTTCCCTGGGGTAAAACAACTTTGAGGGGTGAGTATATTTGGGGAACGCAACCATCGTCTGTTTACAATCCACTTATAGATTATGTAATATACAACGGTATGACTTCGATGAGCCCGACTGGACCAATCAACGGTTTATCGTTTCCCAACTTCTCTCCGCCACAGGCTAATTATGCAGTTTCAGTAAAACCCACCCAAAACTTCGGCAATACTTTTCTCAGGAATTTCAGAGGTTATTATTTTTACTTTATTCAGAATATACTCAAAACAGGGCATCAAATAGTAGTGAAATTTGATTATTACGACCCAAATACAGCAGTGAGCGGAAAAGAAATAGATGTCAATTATTATAAAAAAGGAACTTCAATTTCAAAGGGAGTAACGGGACTTTCGCCTGCAGACGTTGCTTTCTGGACACTGGGTTTAGGTTATAATTATCAATTCAGCAAACATCTTTCATCTATGCTATACTATGAAATGATTTTTAATGAGAAAACCGCAATACCTGATTTTGCTGGAAATCTTGTTGAAGGAAGAACTCCCTCTGCTGGATACGAGAAAAATATTAAAGACAACAATTTCACAATAAGATTACAATACAAATTTTAAAAACAATTACTTATGAAAACCAGAATACTCAATTTATTCATGCTAATCAGCTTTATGTGGCTTACCGCTGCTAGCACTTTTGGGAACGTTCAATATTTAAGATTGGCTTATCGCGATGATCCTTCTACCACTATTGTAGTTGGATGGTCAAATAGCGGAACATCCACAAATGCGTCTGTTTATTACGGAACTACTGATCAGGGAACTGATTATACTTTATATCCAAATAATCATGGCATTGACACTTCAACAAGTTATGTAGGATTGACCAACAATTTTGCCCGATTGACAGGATTGACACCAAACACAGTTTATTATTTCATTGTGAAAGATGATCAGGGTGTAAGTGCAAGGTACTCCTTTAAAACCATTACGGATAATCCAAACGATTGCATAAAATTTATTTCAGGAGGAGATTCCCGCACAGGTGTTCCCATTGTTGAAGCATCGGATTGCAGACAAAGAAGACAGCAGGGGAATATGCTTGCAGCAAAGATCCGCCCTGACTTTATTTCATTCAGCGGAGATTTAACAGAACAAGATCTCGTTGTTGATGTTAATCAAAACTGGGCTGATTGGATGCAGGATTGGTCACTAACATTTGGACCTGATGGTCGCATAGCGCCAGTTTGTGTTTGCTTCGGAAATCATGAAGCAGCTAATGATTACCATTATCTTTTCGACATCACCAATACCAACGATCATTATGCTTTAAACTTTGGCGGTTCGTTGCTGCGTATGTACACATTAAAATCGGATCCGAATGTAAGCGCATGCAACAACACGGCTGAACTTAACTGGTTTATTAACGATCTGCAATTGCATACAGGTAATTCAAATGAGCCGTTCTGGAAATTTGTTCAATACCATGTGCCAATGGTACCCCACGGTTATTATAGTCCAGACCAACCTGAAATAGATTGCTGGGCTAACAATTTCCAACCTTATAAAGTAAGACTGGCAATGGAAGGTCATTCGCATGTTACCAAATACACATGGCCTATAGTTCCTTCTACTGCTGCCGGCTCTTATGATGGGTTTATTGAAGATGATTCCCTTGGCACCGTATTTCTTGGCGAAGGGTGCTGGGGTGCTCCTTTACGTACTTGTTATGCTCCTTTTCCATGGACACGTGATGAAGTGGCTGCCGATGGCTACCAGGTTATCACAGTAACCAGAGATACTACGAAGATCTGTACTGCTCAATTCATAAATGTAAGTACAGTCAGTCAACTTACAGATGCCGATCCTGCTTGTAGTCTCCCTGCTAATATTACATTGTGGACGCCTGCCAATGGTGCGACAGTGATAATGACAAATCCTACTGCTAATGCAATTGAAACTTACCAGAATATTCCGCTTGTAAGCAAAGTCTATCCGGACCCGGCAAAGAGTGAGATCAATATTGATTTCAATAAATCTATCACTGATAAAAATGCAACTGTAACCATATACAATGGTATGGCTAAACTGGTAAAAGCATTTGCCATTACTGATTTGGCAAACACAACAAAAATTAATGTTACAAATCTTAAAAACGGGACTTACTTTGTCTATATTAAATACGGTGATAAAAACGAATGTCATAAGCTTGTAATCACTCACTAATATCAGGTCCTGTATATATTCAGGGGGGGACGAAACAATATATTGTTTCTTTCCCCCTCCCTTTATTGCAAAAAACAAATTAAAGAACAAATTAATAAAAAACAAAAAAACATGAAAACATTTTTACTCTCATTAACGTTCATTTGTGCATCATTCTTCACATATTCTCAATGCACACCTTTAACAGCAACTCAATGTCCGGATCCGGAAAACAATGGCGAAATATGCCCCGATTGGATCATTGCCACCGAAACCGTTCCATACAACGGTTCAATTACAATACTTCCTCCACCCACCGCTAATGGTGGAGCTATAGGCACTGTTGATATTAACTGGATACAGATAACTGCCATCAACAATATACCATCAGGTATGTCGTATGCCTGCAACCCCAGTAATTGCCAGTTTGCTCATGCAACTTATAATTGCATTGCAATGACAGGAACTCCTCCTCTGGGTGCAGCAGGAAGTTATAAACTTGATATTGTCCTTGATGCAAATGTTACCATGGAATCATTTCCTTATATCACCACAACCCAATCCGGACAACACGATAGTCTTAGAGTTTACTGTGCAAAAAATGAAAATGAGCATATCAATTTGGGTAACGACACTACCATTCTGCCGAGTGTTAATTTAACTTACACGATAGACACCACCCGTTATATTGCCATATATTGGAACGACATAATTTACAGTAAGCAATTCACTTTTCATGGTAGTATCGGAAATGGTGTTTACTCTGTTTCTGTCTTGGCTTTGGATACATTGACATGGAAATGGGCAACTGACACAGTAATTGTCACTGTTTCGCCAAACGTTGGTATCAATTCTTATCATGCCAATAAAAACATTTCATTTTATCCTAATCCGACGAATGGTGTAGTAAATATTAAATTTGATGAAAATTCTACGTCTTCTTACAATGTTGAACTCTTTGATTTGAACAATCAGTTGGTTTCAAAAAATATCATTAATGTAAAAGGCAAAAGTACCAAAACCATTGACATTTCTGATAAACCAAAAGGCGTTTATTATTTAAAGGTATCCAACCAAAAATCCTTCAAAACCGGAAAGATTGTTTTAATGTAATCATTTCCGATTATCGTGATAGTTGTAAGTTCATTCCAGAGTTAAGTTATCTTAGAAATTAAAATGAAGACATTTTTTACCATCAGTATTTTTCTATTCTTTACGTTATTCAATACGGTTTATTCACAAATAACCTTTTCAGGAAAAGTTATTGATAAGGCCAGTAAAGAGCCATTAACAGGAGCAACAATTTTTATTCCCGATTTGCAAAGCGGAACTGTATCGAAGGACGACGGAAGCTATTCAATAAAGAATCTCCCTAAAGGGAAATTTCTTGTACTGGTAAAATTCATTGGTTATGCAACCATAACGCAGGATGTTGATTTTTCAATGAACAATGTCACGGACTTTGCAATGGAAGCATCAACTCTTAAAGAAAAAGAAATTGTAATCACCGGCAGCGCCATTTCGAGCGACAATAACAGATCAAGTGTTTCGGTGGTTACCGTAGGAAAAGAGGACTTGAAAACCACTGCCTCAACTAACATTATAAATGCGCTTACAACTATTCCCGGAGTGTCGGAAATAACTACGGGCAGCGGCGTTTCGAAGCCTGTGATAAGAGGTTTGGCTTACAACCATGTTGTGGTTTTGAATGAAGGGGTCAGGCAGGAGGGAAACCAATGGGGCCCCGAACATGGAATGGAGATTGACCAGTTTTCGCCCGAAAGGATAGAAATTTTAAAAGGACCGGCAAGTTTGTTTTATGGCTCCGATGCACTGGGTGGCGTTATTAATATTCTTGAGCCTGTTTCACCTTCGGCGGGAATTGTCAGAAGTGAGTTATCATCGGATTATTCAACAAATAATAAATTAACTGCCAACAGCCTGATGTTTGAAGGGAATCAAAACGGATTTGTGTGGGGGATCAGGGGCACATATAAAATGGCTGCCTCTTATCAAACTCCCGATGGCTATGTTTACAATTCAGGTTTTAATGAGAACAATTATAGCGCTATGATTGGTTTGCACAAAAAATGGGGATATACACATTTACATTTTAGCCAGTTTAATGCATTCATAGGCGCTGTTGATGGCAATCGCGATTCGCTGACGCATCAGTTTACCGATGCCGAAGGAAATATTGCTACTCCTCAACAATTAGCAAGCAGTAAACTTCAGCTTCCGTTCAATAATGTTCAGCATTCAAAAGTTACTTCGGTTTCAAACATTATTATCAATGGCTGCCAGTTGAAAATAAATGCAGGTTATGAGTCAAACCACCGCAAAGAATTTGATGATAATCTGAAAACGCCTAATGTTTATTTTTTGCTGAACACTTTCACTTATGATGCCAAATTATTGCTTCCTGTTCACAAGGGTTTTGAAACAGCTTTCGGCGTTTCGGGAATGACACAGATGAATCAGAATAAGGGCAACGAGTATGTTGTTCCGAATTATTTGTCTCAGGATGCAGGCGCATTTACATACATCAAAAAGACGATAGCGAAATTCACCATGAATGCCGGTTTGCGTTATGATTTCAGGGCAATAAACGGTAAGCCTTTAAACCTGGATGCAAATGGGAACCCCATAAATGAAGGGGGTGATACGATATTTCAGTCATTCAACAGCACATTCCAGGCAGTTTCGGGCGCCATAGGGGTGACTTATTGTATCAATAAAATTATTAACGTTAAGCTGAATATCGGGCGGGGATATAGGTCGCCGAACATTTACGAGCTGGCAACTTCGATGAATGGCGCTTCCCCTGATCCTGGCACCTTTTGTTTTAATGCAGGAAATTACGATCTGAAACCTGAAACAAGCATACAGGTTGACGGTGAAATTACAGTCAACACCAAATATGTGGACGCAACTTTCAGCCCGTTTTACAACACTATCAATAACTACATTTACCAGAGAAACCTGAATAATGAGAAAAAACAATTCGGCAACCAGTGGTTCCCGGTTTACCGTTTTGTTCAGGGAAACTCATTGTTGAAAGGTTTTGAATGTGGCATCAATATTCACCCTTTGAATGCTGTTACTATTGAAAATACGCTGGCTTATGTGAACGGGACTAACCTGGCAACGGGTATTCCATTGCCATTTATTCCTGCCATGCATTCGAGGGATGAAATAAAATGGAATGTAGGGAAAGGAAAGAGTAAATCTATACTGAGCAATACTTTTATCAGAGCCGGAGTGACGCATACGTGGAAACAAAACCGCCATGATATTTTTGAAACCGAAACAGGAGCCTACACACTTTTTAATGCTGAGGTTGGAACGGATATTAAAATGGGAAGGCAAAAACTTACGCTGTTTATCAATGGCGATAACATTACTGATGTGAAATATTACGACCACCTGAACCGCTTTAAGATTCTTGACATTTACAATATGGGAAGGAATATTACTTTCGGTGTTGTGCTTCAATTTGAGGATAGTCAGAAGTTGAAAAAATAAATAACTTTTCCAAAGTGGAAGAAACTTTGGAAAAGTATTGAACCCGTAATAACAAAAAAAAGGCCGCAATCACTTGCGGCCTTTTTTCTTGCTTAACAACACTATTAATTGTAAGCTACTGTTACGTCAAAAGAACCGGTGTAAAGACCTGGCTCTTGTCCGGCGCCAACCTGTAAGTCTGCACCAACGTTCAGACCATTTTCGCCGTTAACATCCAAAGTAGAAGTTGCACCTAAACTCGATACAAAGTTATCTACTGTCATTGAATAACCACCATTTGCAATAGTGATTGAAGAAGGTAATGAAATTGCAAAAGTTGCAGAAGGATAACCAACGATTGAAAACTGAGCAGCGTTGCTAA
>Ga0118677_10003538_pt1 | contig 20682 bp, 20 predicted proteins | sample AliMusrvi5mmetaG_FD_86154 | JGI IMG/M metagenome (GOLD analysis project Ga0118677, IMG submission 86154)
CCCCACGCCGCGGCCGCGCGGCACAGGAGGCCATGGGCGTCTTCAGTCGCCGCCATGAGGCCCCCCCGCCCGCCGCAGCCTCTCGCTCCAGACCCAGAGGATCTGCACGTCGGCCGGGGTGACGCCCGGGATGCGTCCGGCCTGGCCCAAGGTCCGGGGGCTGACCTGGGTCAGCTTCTGGCGCGACTCGGGCGGCAGAGTGGGGATGCTGTGATAATCCAAACGCCGCGGGATAGGCACGTGCTCCCATTTGCGCAGCTTCTCCGCGCTCTGCTTCTCGCGCCGGACGTAGCCGGCGTAGGCGCTGGCGGTCTCGCGCTCGGACGACGCCTTGGCCCGGGACCAAGGGGCCAGCTCCTCATCCGGAAGGGCCGGGCCGCCTGCCACCGCGTCCTTGTAGCGCAAGAAGCGTGAATAGGTCTCGCCCGGGATGAGCCCGAGTTGGAATCCCTTCTCCAGAAGGCGAAGGTCCGCGTTGTCCGCCCGCAGGGACAGCCGGTATTCCGCGCGGGAGGTGAACATGCGGTAAGGCTCATCGACGCCCTTGGTGACCAGGTCGTCGATGAGAACCCCGATGTAGGCTTCATCGCGGCCCAGGGAGAACGGCTCGAGGCCCTGCGCCTGCCGCGCGGCGTTGACTCCGGCCACGAAGCCTTGCGCCGCGGCCTCCTCGTAGCCCGTGGTGCCGTTGATCTGTCCCGCGAAATACAGGCCGGGGATGTTCTTGGTCCGCAGCGTGGGCTCCAGCTGGGTGGGCGGGCAGTAGTCGTATTCTATGGCGTAGCCGGGCCGCAGAATATGCGCGGACTCCAGCCCGGGGATAGTCCGGACCACCAGCCTCTGCACGTCCTCGGGCAGGCTGGTGGACAGGCCGTTGACGTAGGTCTCCAAGGTATGGAAGCCTTCGGGCTCCAGGAATATCTGGTGGCGCTCCTTGTGCGGGAATTTCACGACCTTGTCTTCGACGGAAGGGCAGTAGCGCGGGCCGATGGACTTGATGCGGCCGCAGTAGAGCGGGGCCTGGTGCAGGTTCTCGCGGATGACGCGGTGGGTGGCCTCGTTGGTGTAGGTGATGTGGCAGGGCAGCTGGCGGTCCGCGAGGCGCCGGGTGAAATGGGAAAGGGGCGATGGCGGCTCGTCGCCCAACTGGAGCTCGCAACGGGAGAAGTCGATGGTGCGCCCGTTGAGCCGCGGGGGCGTGCCGGTCTTGAGGCGGCCGACCTGGAAGCCCAGCCGGCGCAGGTCCTCGGGCAGCTCGACGGACGGGGCCTCGCCGCTGCGGCCGGCCGGGAAGGTCCGCAGGCCGATATGGACGAGCCCGTTCAAGAAGGTCCCCGCGGTGAGGATGACGGCGCGGCTCTCGTAGCGGACGCCGCGGCGGCTGAGCACTCCTGCGAGCCGAGAGCCGTCCAGGATGAGCCGGGCGGCCTCGTCCTGGACCAGCTCCAGGCCGGGCTGCCGCTCCAGGGCCTCCTTGAGGGCGAGGTGGTAGAGCGCCTTGTCGCATTGCACGCGCGGGGAGCGCACCGCCGCGCCGCGGCTCCGGTTCAGGGTCTGGAACTGCAGCCCCGCGCGGTCCGTGGCACGCGCCATCTCCCCGCCCAAGGCGTCGAGCTCGCGGACGAGCTGGCCCTTCCCCACTCCCCCCACGGAGGGATTGCACGACATCCTGGCGATGGTGTCGAGATTCTGGGTCAGGAGCAAGGTCCGGCAGCCGAGCCGGGCCGCGGCCAAGGCCGCCTCGCAGCCGGCATGGCCCGCCCCCACTACGATGACGTCGCAGCTCTCGCCGGGCATGGGCGGATCAGGGCATCAGCATGGCCTTGAGGATGTCCTTGGGGAGCAATCCCAAAGCGTTGAGGGCGAAGATGATCGAAGTCTGCAGCAGGTTGGCGAGCAGTATGGCCATGAAGGTGTAGGGCAGGCTCAGGCCCGTCAGCGGCCGCAAGGCCAGGGCCGCGAGCGCCGCCATCCAAAGCCCGCCCGCGGCCGCGACGTAGATGTAGACATCCGGCGCACGGAAGAAGACGGCCAGCGCCATCGGGACGAGCAGCACCAGATAGACCGCGTTGATGCCGAGCAGGAGGTTGACCGGGGGCAAAATGTCGTGCCGCTCGCAGCGGCGCCATAGCGGCAGGAACAGGCCCAGGGCCGCCAGCAAGCCGAGGCCCAGGACCGCCTTCGTGCCCACGCCGGTCTTGTAGAGGACGAACAGGAGGGCGGGCTCCAAAGCCCACGCCATGCTGGCGAACAGCCGCCAAGGATTGCGGCCGGCCTTATACCAGGCCAGGAATCCGACGACGAAGGCGACGAGAGCCGCCTCCAGAGGGATCTGCCAGAGCAGGACCTGCAGCGCGGAAAGCCAGGTTTGGGATTGCGGCAGGATCGCGCCGGCCTGATCCAGGAATCGCGGCGGCCGCAGCCCGGACAGCAGCAACTCGCAGAGCATTCCCGCCGCGTAGATGCACAGGCAGGGCCCCAGATTTTCCGGCGCCAGCGCCGCTTCCGCGGCACGGGCGGGAGAGAAGAGGAATCGTCGCGACAACAAGAGCGCTTTCTTAAGCATTAGCCTCCCCTGCCTTCGCGACATCCGCGTCGTAATGCCGCATGCCCAGCAGGCAGAAGCCCGCGGCCGGGAGCAAGGCCAGGCTTCCCGCGAGCAGGGCCGCGGTCAGGCCCCAGCGGTCCGAGGCCATTCCGATGAGCGTCGGCGAGACCGCGTCGCCCAAGGCGTGGATGACGAGGATGTTGGCGGCGAAAGCCATGGAACGCGAATGAGCGTCTGTCACGGCCACGATGACCGCGTTGATGGGGCCCATGTTCAGGAACAGGAAGAACTCGCCGAGGAAGATGCCGGCCGCGGCCAGGCGCAGCCCGGGGGCGGCCAAGGCTGCGGCGGTCAGGGGCAGTCCCACCACGAAGCCCAAGGCGGAGACCAGGAAATAGGAGCGGCTTGTCCAGCGCAAGGCCCAATCGGCCAGCCAGCCGCCGGCCAGGCTGCCCAGGACTCCGGCTCCGACCGTGAGCCCGCCGAAGAGCGCGCCGGCGTCGCCGAGGCCGAGGCCCCAGCGGCGCTGGAAGAATGTCGGCATCCAGACCGCGAAGCCGCCCAAAGTGAAGGTCATGGCCGCGCCCGCCAAGGTGACGCAGGAGAAGCTGGGGATGCGCAGTAGGCCCAGGTAGGCGCCCAAGGCGGGAGTCTGGCGCGGCGCCGCGGCGCGGGTCGGGCCAGGCTCCCGCAGATTCAGGCACGCCGGCAGCAGTGCCAGGCCGGGCAGGCCGAGCGCGAAGAAAGCCCGGCGCCAGCCCCAGGCCTGGCCCAGGGCGCCGCCCAGCACGTAGCCCAGGGCGCTGCCCACCGGGATGGCCATGGAAAAATAGGCCATGATCCGGCCGCGCTTTTGCGGCGGATAGTGCTCGGCCACGAAGGCCGGCGACACGGCTCCGTAGCAGGATTCTCCGATGCCCACGGCCGCGCGCGTCATGAACAGGCTCCGGAAGCCGCCGGCCAGGCCCGAGGCGGCCGTGGCCAATGACCACAGGCCCACTCCCGCCGATATCCACAGGGGCCGGCCCCACCGGTCCGCGATGTAGCCGATGGGCAGGGCCGCCAGCATGTACACCGCCATGAAGGCCGAAGCCAGGCCGCCAGCCTGGGCGTCCGACAGGGCGAGGTCCCGCTGGATGGCGGGCAGCAGCGCCGCGAGGACGTAGCGGTCCGTGTAATTGAGCAGGTTGACGGCGAGCAGGAGGCCCAGGACCCGCCGCGGCTCCGGCATCGGATCAGACCTTGTACACGGCGTCGCCCACGCGCACCCTGTCCGCGGCCACGATCGCGACGGCTTCGCCCGGGTCGCCGCCATGGACGCTGAGGCGGTCCACCTGCATCCGCTCCACTTTCTGGGTCAGGTCCGTGGTATGGCCCTTGATGCGGATGGTGTCGCCCACGGCCAGCGGCGCCTCCAGCGTCAAGGCAAAGACCCTCAGTTCGGAAAAATAGTTCTGGACCTTGCCGAGGAACAGGGCACCGACGATCTGCTGATCCGGAGTGATGTCCGTGATCGGCGTCTTCGCCACGGCGCTTTTGGCTGGGGTCTTCTTTTTCTTGTTGGCCATCGCAGTCCTCCTACTTGCCCACGCAGAATCGGGAAAAGATGTCGCTGAGAAGTTCGTCGGGCGCCGCCGGCCCCGTGATCTCGTCCAAGGCGGCCAGGGCGTCGCGCAGGTGGCGCGCCGCGAGCTCTTCCCAGGCTCCGGGGTGGCGCTCCACGGCACGCTCGGCTTGGCGCAGCTGGGCCGCGGCGCGCCGCAGCGCCTGGTGGTGGCGCAGGCCAGCGACGACGGCCTCGCCCGCGGCTGGGAGGCCCGAGTCCTGGCCCAGGCGCTGCGCGGCGAGGCGCTTGAGTTCGTCGAGGCCCGTGCCGTGCAGGGCGGAGACGCTGCAGGCCGCCGGGCCGGCGGCCCGCAGCGGCAGGTCCGCTTTGTTGAAGACGGTGATGACGGGTCGGCCCTCAGCGGCGGATTCCGCCAGCACCCAGCCGTGCGCGGCTTCGTCTTCGGGCCCCAGGGGCCGGGAGCCGTCTACGACGAGCAGCGCCAGGTCGCTGGCGGCCAGGGCGCTTTGCGCGCGCCGCGCGCCCTCGTCGTCGGCGCCGCAGCGGGAGGCATGGCCCAGGCCGGCGGTGTCCACGAGCACGGCCGGCAGGCCGGCCAGGTCGCAGGGCTCCTCGATAGTGTCGCGGGTCGTGCCGGGCTCGGCGCTGACGATGGCGCGCGAGCAGCCCAGCAGGGCGTTGAGTAGGCTCGACTTCCCGGCGTTGGTCCGGCCGATGAGGCAGACGCGCGCGCCGTCGCGCAGGATGCGGCCGGTCCGGAAGGTGTCGGCCAAGCGCTCGATCGGCTCGCGGAGCCCGGCCAGGTCCGTCCGGCAGGCCTCGGCGGGCAGCGGCTTGATGTCTTCCTCGGGATGGTCCAGCAGCGCCTCCAGATGCACCAGGAGGTCCAGCACGGGGCGGCGCAGCCGCTCCACCTGGCGCGAGAGCCCGCCCTGCAGCTGCGCCAAGGCCGCCCGGTGCGCCAGCCGCGTGCCGGCTCGGATGAGGTCGCAGACCGCTTCGGCTTGAACCAGGTCGAGCCGGCCGTTGAGGAAGGCGCGCTGCGTGAACTCACCGCCCCGCGCCGGCCGCGCCCCGGCCTCTAACAAAGCCGCCAGAAGGCGCTTCTGGATGTAGGGCGAACCGTGGCAGGTCAGTTCGACCAGGTCCTCCCCCGTGGGGCTCTGCGCCTGGGGAAAGTACAGCGCCACGACTTGGTCCAACGCGCCTTCGCGGTCCCGGGCCGCCGCGACTACGGCGCGGCGCTCGGGCAGCTCCACGCCGGGCAGCACCAAGGCGGCGGCCCGCCGAGCCTGCGGGCCGCTCACCCTCACGACGGCCAACGCCCCGGAGCCTGGCGGCGTGGCTATGGCGGCGATGGTGTCAGGGGACAGCTGGGCTCCCGTCAGCTCCGGGGACGCAGCACAACCTTGCGCCACGGCCCGTCGCCCTCCGAGCTGGTCATGATGTCCGGATGGTTGGCCAAGCTCTTGTGGATGAGGCGGCGCATGGGCGCTTCCATAGGCTGGAGGCGGAACGGCCGGCCCGTGTTGCGCACGGACTCGATGCCCTTGAGCGCCAAGGAAAGGACTTCGTTCTCCTTCCTCTGCCAATAGTCGCCGATGTCCACCTGCACGGCCACGGGCGTGTCCATGCGGCGGCTGACCAGCAAGGTCATGACAAACTGCAAGGCCTCCAGGACCTTGCCTTCCGGTCCGATGAGGCGCTCGGAATCCGCGAGCCTGACATTGGCTTTCACGCGTTCCTGCTCCGCATCCCAACGCGTGGCGACCGCGGCGTCCGCGAAAAGCATGAGGCCCAGGAGTTCCTTGAGGATATCCTCGGCGGCGGCGCAGGCCTGCGCCGGGTCGGCGGGCTTGGCCGGCTCCCGCTCCGGCCGCGGGATCTCCGCCTGCCGCGGCGCGGGCATGCGGGGTTCGGGCGCGCGGCGCTGCGCCACCGGGGCCGGGACTGACGGCATCCGCTCCGGCGCCTGCGCCGGAGCAGGGCGCGCGGGCTCGGGCCGGGACTGCGGCCTGGGTTGGCGCGGCGGGCGCCCGGGCGTCCGCGCGGCCGCGCTTTGGCTCGGGCGGCGCGGGGTGATCCTTCCCGCCGTGGCAGGGCCGCGGGTCGTCTCGGGAGCCGGCGTGCCCCAATGCTTACGGGTGATCTTGACGCGGGCGGGCTTGGCCCCGAATCCGAGTATGCCGGACGAGGCTTCCTGCAGTATCTGGACTTCGACTTGGTCGCGGCGCAGGCCCATCTTCTTCAGGGCGCTGTCCACCGCCTCGGTCACCGACTTTCCTTCGCTTTCCAGTTCTTCGCTCATGGGTAGTCCTCCTTGCGGCAAATCGTCAAGCGGCTTCGAACTGGCGCCGCAGCCCCATCTGCAGGGCGGAGCTGATGATGCTGCTGGTCAGCCAGTACAGAACGAGACCCGCCGGGGTCTTGAGGAACATCACGGTGAAAATGACCGGCATCCAGGTCATCATGGTCTTCTGCGTCGGGTCGTTGGTCGCGGCGGGATTGAGGCGGTTCTGCGCGAACATGACTCCGCCCATGACGACGGGCAGTACGTAGAAGGGGTCCTTGGCGGCGAGGTCGTGCACCCACCAGATCCAGGGGGCGCCGTGCAGTTCCCAGGAGTTGCGCAGGGCGTTGAACAGCGCGATGAACACGGGCATCTGCAGCATGAGCGGCAGGCACCCGCCCAGCGGGTTGGCCCCGGCCTTCTTGTAGAGCTCCATCATCTCGGAGTTGAGGCGGCCGGGCTCTTTGGAGTACTTCTGCTGCAGCTTCGAGATCTCGGGCTGCAGCCGCTTCATGGCGGCCATGGATTTCAGGCTCTTGATGGTGAGCGGCAGGAGCAGGGTCTGGATGAGGAAGGTCATGATCACGATGGCCCAGCCCCAATTCCCAACGCGGCCTTGCAGCCAGTGCAGCAGCCGCAAGAGCGGCCGGCCCAGGTCCCGGAAGATTCCGAAATCCACGGACTTCTCCAGGCCGAGACGATAGCGGGCCAGCAAGGTGTAGCCCTTGGCCCCGAGGTAGTACGGGATGTCCCAGGTCCTCTCGGCGCCGGGGGCCAACATGAAGTCCTTGGCTCTCAGGGAGACGAAGGGCGGAGAGGCGCTCTCCACCGCGTCGAAATCCCCGGACCGGGGCAGCACGGCGGCCAGGAAATAGCGGTTGTCCACGCCCAGCCAAGCGAAGGCGCCGGGCTGCGGGCCGGGCTTGAAGGCCTTGGGCGGCCCGCCGCCTTCGGCGGGAAGCCCAAGGGCCCGCCAGACCCGAGTGTTCTCCCCCAACTCGTTGGGCACGGTGCCCAACCCGGGCCCGATGGAGAGATTCCAGGAGCCGGTGGCCAAGGGCCGGCGCGTGGGATTGGAGAGCGTCACGCGGATGCGGGGCAGGGAATCCTTGCCCTCGGGCAGGAATTCCTTGACGATGCGTGCGCCGTCGGGTCGGCTGGCGGCGTACCGTAACATCCCCGCCGCCGCCGGCTGACGCGTGAAGCTCAGCTCCGTCCAGGTCGCGAAGAGGCCGGGCGCGGGGTCATTGACGAGTTCGACCGCGCCCATCTTGTCTTGATAGAGACAGCTGACCACGGCCGCGCCCCGGGGATGTATCCGCAGCTCGGAATCGAGCCCGGGCAGAAGGTCGGCCTGGGAAGCGAGGGTGGCGCGGTCCAAGCTCTCCGGCGCGGCCTGGGGCGCCTGGGACGACGCGGCCGCGGCGCCAGTCGCGTTTGCGGACGCCGGCCGTGAGGGATAATGTTCGGCCGGCGTCTGCGCGACTGCCATTGCCGCAGGCGGCGCGTGTTTGACATAGCGCTTCTCGATGACGCCGAACCAGAAGGCGTAGATCGCGATTGAAAGGCTTACGGCCCAAAGCAGGTTTTTATCCATGGAGTGTTGAAGGGGGCGGGACTGGGTCAAGGCCGCCGGGATGCCACGGATGGCAGCGCGCCAGCCGTCGCAACGCCAACCAAAGGCCGAACCCGCAGCCGTGCGTCTCAACGGCTTCGCGGGCGAAATCGGAACAACTGGGATGGAACCGGCAGGAAGGCGGCAGCAAGGGGCGGACCAGTTTCTGGTACAAGGCCAGCGTGGCCGAGACCAAGGTCCTCATGGACGCAGCGCTCCGGCCTTGCGGACCAACTCGATGAAGTCCCTCTCGGCGGCCGCCAGGCCGTCCCAACTGCAGCCGGGCCGCAAGTAGACAATGAAGTCGCCCCCTTCCAGATGGCGGCGGTTCAGCCGGAAGCTTTCCCGCACCAGCCTCTTGAGGCGGTTGCGCTGGACCGCGCCTCCCACTTTGGCCGGCACGGATAAACCCAGGCGGGCACCAGGAGATTTGCTCTCCGGAGCTGCCCACCAAAGGATGAGGCGACGGCCCACGCATTTGCGCCCGTCCGTGAACACGCGGCGGAAAGGCCGCCCTGAACTCAGGCGGGCCTCGGGTCCGAAACGCGCCGTCCCTTTAGATGTTGAGCAGGACATGCCGGCCTTTGGCGCGGCGGCGCTTGAGAACACCTCGCCCTCCAGCCGTGGCCATGCGCGCGCGGAAGCCGATCCTGCGGGCGCGTTTGAGTCTATGAGGTCTGAATGTCGGTAGCATGGTTATGATTATATAAAATGTGATTAACATTAGAAACTTTTTTTATGAGCGACGCCGCGATTCTGTATAATAGCCCGATGCACGCGAACCGTACGGAGCCTGGCGCGGGCCGCCCCGACCTGCAAGCCATCGGCGCGCTGCGCGCCTGGCTGGCCGCGGCGAACCTGGCGGCGCTGGCGCGCTCCTGGCCGCGCCTGGACTCCCTGCGCAAACTTTTGCTCTTCAAGCTCCTGGCCGCGCCGCGGGCCCTGGAGCTTTACGGCCGGCTGCCCTTCCGGGAGAAGTATTTTCTCTTCTGCGGCTTCCCCATCAGCGTCATCGCCCCGATCTTGGAGGACGCCCCGCCCGCGCTGCGGCGCGCTTTCGTGCAGCTCCCCGCCAAGTTCGGCGACCTCATGCGGCAAGACCTGCTGCGCGACGCTGGCAAGGGATCTGCGTGATCCATAACCTTGACGCGGTCGTGCTCTGGCGTCGGAGCGCGGGCGAATACGACCGCCGGGTCCTGCTCCTGACCGAGAGCCATGGTCTTTTGTCCGTGCGCTTCGGCGGGGTCGACCGTCCGGCCGGAAAACTCAAGGCGCTCTCCGAGCCTCTGGTCTGGGGCGAATACCGCCTCTGCTTCAGCGCGCGCTCCCAGACCGTGCGCGCCGCGGGCGGCCGCATCCGGTCCTGCTTTCCGAGCTTGCGCGCGGATCTGGCGCGCACCCTGACGGCGCTGGCGCTCTGCGAGCTGGCGTTGCGGCTCTGCGCCGAGCGCGCGCCCTGCCCCGACAAGTACCGCCTGCTCTGCCGGGCCCTCTGCCTGCTCGACCAAGGCGGCGCGACGGCGCGCCCCGCGCCCTGGCTGGAGGCGGCGTTCGGACTCCAGCTGCTGGCCGCCGCGGGCTGGAGCCTGAGCGACCTGCCTGTGCCGCCGCCGGAGCGCGCGCTGTGGCGGGCACTGCACGAGTCGGACCTGGAGGACCTGGCTGACCTCCCCTGGGAGGCGGCCGCCGGCCGCCGGTTCCTACAGCTGGTCCGCGAGCACGTGGAGGCGCACGCGCAGCGCCCCTTGCGCGCCAGCGACATGCCGGCGCGCCTGGAGCGCTTCGCCGCGAGCCTGCGCCCTCGTTCCCCCATCCTCGACGCCGCGCCACAAGGAGCCCTCTCATGCTGAATTTTCAAGAACTCATCCTGGAACTGCAAAGGTTCTGGTCGCGGCAGGGATGCCTGCTCATCCAGCCCTACGACATGGAGAAGGGTGCCGGCACTTTCAACCCGGCCACCTTCTTCGGCGCTCTGGGCCCCAAGCCCACCGCCGTGGCTTACGTGGAGCCCTGCCGCCGGCCCGCGGACGGCCGCTACGGCAACAATCCCAATCGGTTGGGCAAGTATTTCCAGTTCCAGGTGCTCATCAAGCCGGCTCCCGCCGACATCACGGGGCTCTACTTGCGCTCGCTCAAGGCTTTGGGGCTCGATCACCACAAGCACGACTTGCGCTGGATCGAGGACGACTGGGAGTCCCCCACCTTGGGCGCTTCGGGCGTGGGCTGGGAGGTCTGGCTCGACGGCATGGAGATCACCCAGTTCACCTACTTCCAGCAGATGGGCTCCTTGCCTCTGTTCCCCGTCTCGGTCGAGATCACCTACGGCCTGGAGCGCATCGCCATGTACCTGCAGAAGAAGGACGATGTCTACCAGCTGGCCTACAACGACTCGGTCAGCTACGGCGACCTCTATAAGGAACAGGAGCGGCAATTCTCCGCCTACCACTTCGAGGCCGCCGACGCCGCCATGCTGGCGCGGCACTTCGACGAGTACGAGTCCGAGGGCGAAAGGCTCGCGGGGCTGAAGCTGACGCTGCCCGCCTACGACTGCGTGGTGAGAGTCTCGCATCTCTTCAATGTCCTGGAGGCGCGCGGCGCCATATCGGTCACGGAGCGGGCCCAGTACATCGGGCGGGTCCGCGGCCTGGCCAAGAAGGTCATGAACCTTTACCTGGAACTCGGCGCGCCCGCGGCGCACCAGATGGAGCACCAACATGTCTAAAGACCTTCTGCTCGAAATCTTCGTCGAACCCCTGCCCGCCCGCTTCCTGGCGCCCACGCTGGAGCAGCTCCTGGAAAAGACCCAGGCCGCGCTGCGGGACTCCCGGCTGGGCTTCACCAGCGCCGCCAGCTTCGGCACGCAGCGGCGCCTGGCCGTCTTTGTCCGCGGCGTGGAGGCGAAGTCTCCGGCCCTGAGCCGGGACGTGCAAGGCCCGCCCGCGCGCCTGCTCAAGGGCGAGGACGGCGCCTTCACTCCGCAGGCCGAGGGCTTCGCGCGCAAGCATGGCTTGGAGCCGGCGGCTTTGGAGACCATGGCCACGCCCAAGGGCGAGTTCCTTCTGGCGCGGGTGGTAGACCCCGGAGAGTCCGCGCTCAAGCTCCTGGCCCGCATCCTGCCGGAGACCATCAAGTCCCTGGAGTTCCCCAAGTCGCTGGAATGGGAGGCCTCGCGCCTGCGCTTCGGCCGGCCCATCCGCGGCCTGACGGCCGTCCTGGGCCGCAGCGTGATCCCCTTCGAACTGGCCGGAGTGCGCAGCGGCCGGATCCTGCGGGGGCTGGCCGGTCCCGGCGGCAAGCCGGCGTCCTTGCCGGAGAGCATCGAATACCGCGAGACGCTGCGCGACCTTCTGGTCATCGTGGATCCCGAGGAGCGGCGGCGGACCTTGCTCAAGCGCCTGGAGGCCGCGGCGGCCCAGGGCGGCGGCAAGCTCGACTTCGAGGGTGGCCTGCTGGAGGAGACCGTCGCCATGACCGAGCACCCCGTCCCCGTGACGGGGCGGTTCCGGGAGGAGTATCTCCGCATCCCGGTCCCCCTGCTCAAGATGGTCCTCAAGAAGCAGCTGAAGTTCTTCCCATTGCTCGGGGGCAAGGGGCTCGTCGCCGCCTTCGTGGGAGTGCGCGACGGCGGCTCCGAGGGCCAGACCCAGGTGCGCGAAGGCTACGAGCGGGTGCTGACCGCGCGCCTGAGCGATGCGGCTTTCTTCCTGGAGCGCGACGAGAAGACCAGCCTGGAGTCCAAGCTCTCCCTGCTGGCGCGGGTGACCTATCAAGGCAAGCTCGGCTCCATGGCCGAGAAAGCCCAGCGGGTCCAGGCCTTGGCCCGGTGGATGTGCGCTCAGCTGCGGCGCCGGGACTTCCCCCTCGACGAGGAGGCCGCCGCCGCCATCGCGCGCCTGGGCTACGCCGACTTGGTCTGCGAGACGGTCAAGGAGTTCCCGGAGCTGCAAGGCGCCATGGGCGGCTACTACGCCCGGCACGACGGGCTCGCTGAGCGCGTGGCCCTGGGCGTCGAGGAATTCTATTACCCGGTCGCGGCCAAGTCCGCCCTGCCGGTCACGGCCGAGGGCGCGGTCGCGTCCTTGGCCGGCAAGATCGACAGCCTGGCCGGAAGCCTGGCCGTGGGCGTGGCGCCCACGGGCAGCGCGGACCCCTTCGCCCTGCGGCGGCAGGCCACGGGCGCCTTGCGCATCCTGCTGGAGAAGCAGCTGCCGTTGGACCTGGAAGCCGCCCTGGTCGAGGCCTTGCGCCTGCTCGAGGGCCGCGCCGCCCTGTCCGCGGCGGACGCCCAGCGGGTGGCGGGCGAACTGCGCGACTTCATCTGGGCGCGCGCCCAGAGCCTGTTCGACGAGCAGGGCTACCTGGTCGACGAGATCCGTTCCGTGCGCGAGGGCGGCCTGCGCGACCTGCCTGACACCCTGCGCCGCCTCATCGCGGTCCATGCCGTGCGCCGGCACGCGGACTTCGAGCCTTTGGCCGCGGTCTTCAAGCGCGCCGCCAACATCCTCAAGCAGGCGGCGCAGAAAGGCGAGGCCGTGCCCGAGGGCGGGCCGGAGCGCGCGGCCTTGCGCGAGCCGGCGGAATTGGCTCTGCTGGAGGCGCTGGACCTATTGAGCGCGCAGATGACGGAGCACCTGGCTGCCGGGAGCTACGACGACTGCCTGCGCGCCGTGGTGGCCTTGAAGCCCAAGCTCGACGAGTTCTTCGCCCAGGTGATGGTCATGGCCGAGGACAGGGCCTTGCGGGCTCAACGCCTGGCGCTTCTGGCGCGGCTGGTGCGGCTCATCAAGCGCGCGGCGGACCTTTCCGAGATCCAGGGGCCGGAGAAGGCGGCGGCGTAGCCTTCTTCAGCAGGTCGGCCAGCGCGTCGATCGCCTTGAGCTGCGCTTTCGTATAGGCGTAGGCATCCTTGCCCTTGATGACCTTGGCGCCCTCGGCGAAGGCCGGATCGAGCTTCACGCATTTGCGGAACGCGGCCAAGGCCTTGTCCGCGTGACCTTGCCCGAGCAAGGCCAGGGCCAAGCCGGCCCAGGTGTCGGCGTCGCGATGGATATTGAGGCCCTTGATGAAGGTCTCGACGGCCTCCTGATATTTCCGTGATTCGTAGTAGCTGTAGCCCAGGCTGTTGTAGGATCGCGGCGACTTCGGGTCTAAGGCGACGGATTTCAAGAGATCGGCGATGGCGCGGTCGTAGTCGCGCTGGGATCGATAGGCCGACCCGCGGTCCAGATAGAAGGCCGCCTCGTCCGCCTTCAGCGCGATGGCCCTGCTGAAATCCTCTATGGCCTTGTCGAAATCCTTCTGGCCGGCGTGGACGCTCCCGCGGCAGCGGTAGGCATCGGCCGAGTTCGGCTTCAATCCGATGGCCTTGCCGCAGTCGGCGAGGCCTTGCTTGAAATCCTTCTTCATGACATAGACCAGCCCGCGGCCGCAGTAAGCCTCCGCATAGTTGGGATTCAGTTCGATCACCACGCTGTAATCCTGGAGCGCGTGGACGATATCATCTTTCTCGCGGAATGCGTTGCCGCGGCTGCAGAAGGCGGCCTCCCAGTCGGGCTTGATCTCCAGCGCCTTGGAGTAGTCCTGGATCGCGCGATCGACATCTTTCTTCTCGTCAAAGGCGCTGCCGCGGCCGTAGTAGGCGGCCTCATAGCCCGGCTTGAGCGCTATCGCCTTGTCATAGTCTTGGATCGCGCGCGCGAAGTCCTTCTTCTGGCGGAAGGCGTCGCCGCGGTTGCAGAAGGCGGCCTCATAGTCGGGCTGCAATCTGATGGCTCGGTCATAGTCCTGGAGCGCGTGGTCCTCGTCCTTGTTGTCGTGATAGGCGAGTCCCCGGTTGTTGAAGGCGACGGCCCTGTTCTTCGCCCCATCGGGGACGGTCCAAGCCACCAGGGCGTTGGTGTAGAATTCGACCTGCTCACCCGGGTCGCGAGAGTTGAACGCGCGGTACAGCCAATAGCTGAACATGCTGTCCGCCCCAGAGCAGGCGGTCCAGAGGAGGAGCGCTCCCGTCAGCATCTTGGTCAGCATCCGGTGTTCATGCGCGAGACTTAAGGGGAAGTCTATCCTTGTCAGGCGAGGTCGTCAACAGGCCGCAAGGCCGTCTACGCGCGGTGGCCGGCTTAGTTGTCAGGAGGTCCTTCCGGGGGCGATTCCGGTGAGAGCCGTTGCCGGTCCGGCTCCACGATGGAGACCACGGAATGGATCGCGTAGCGCAAGGTGGAGATGGTGGCCATGGCCGCCAAACGGATCGCGCCGGGAACCGGGAGCCATATGGATATAACCCAGCCGAGCAGCAGGGGAGTCAATTTTTTCATCATTGCTTGTCCTCCGGCGGGAATATAGCCCGATTGTGTTGCAGATTTATTGACCTTGCGGCCCAGGGCGGGCCAGCTCGCGTCATTAACGATAATGGCTATAATACGGATTCGGAGCAAGCCATGCCTTTGAGCTATCTGCCCTTGAACTACGCGGAGCTGTTCCGGGCCGCGATGCTCTACAGCGTGGCGGCCTGGGCGGTCTTCCTGTTGCTGGTCGCCGCGGCGCTCAAGGGTAAGCCCTTCTTCACGCGGGCCAGGGCTCGCATCGGAATCTGGTCCCTGCTTCTCTTTGCCTTCTGCGGCTACTGGCTCATTCTCTATTGCAATTCGAAGTTCGACTCCGCGCCCGCGGCCTGGCATCGGGCGGAGGTCATCCGGAAATATTCACAGCGCAACCGCAACGAGATGGAATACTTGGTCGTCGTCCTCTCCTGGCGGCCGGGCCATCAAGAGGAGGCGATCCATATCTCCCGCCGTGCCTATGGCGACGTCCTCCCTGGACAGACAGTCGTGACCGTCCTGACCAAGCCGGGTTTCCTGCGCCACGAGTGGGTGAAGGCCTGCCGGTTCGATACCGTGCTCGACGCGGCGCATGCCCGGGAGTTGCGGCCCTGAATTTCCGGCATTGCTGCCGCGCACCGGACTCTCTTTTCAGCCCATAGCGGATCGGTGCGTTTCTGCGCACCAATTTAGTACGGGTGTTTATCCCCCTCTTTAAACGAGGTCCCCAGTCATGCCGAAGGCATGGCTGGGGACCCCGGCGCCGACAGTCCCGTCGGCGCCGTGTTGTTGTTGTGCCGAAATCTTAAGCCACGACATCTGTTACGCGCTTCGTGCGCGTGACTTCGTCCCGGCCGATACGGCTGGCCGGGACGAAGTTCGTAAGGTTTGATCGGCTAGAAGAGACCGTAAAGAAACGCCAGCCGAAGAGCCGGATCCTCTTTTCAGTCCGTAGCGAATCGGTGCGTTATTGCGCACCAATTCAGTACGGGTGTTTTTCCCCCTCTTTAAACGAGGTCCCCAGTCATGCCGAAGGCATGGCCGGGGACCCCGGCGCCGACAGTCCCGTCGGCGCCGTGTCGTTGTTGTGCCGGATTCCTTGGCCGGGAACTTATTCGGCCAAAGACCGTATGCTTGTCATGGGCAGGACAACTCAAGTCTCGATCGTCCACCGCCGCGCCCTCAACCAGGCCATGATCTATGCGAGCCATGTCCCGGAACGGGCGGTTATCGACCCCTCCCACATGGCGCGCGCTTTGCGCTCCGCTTTGAGGATGAGCCAGGAGCAATTAGCGCGGCGCTGCGGATTGCCGCGGGCTCACATCGCGCGCCTGGAGGCGGGCGCGGTGGACGTCAGGCTGGCCACGATGCGGCGGATCTTCGCCGCCATGTTCTGCGATATGTTGATCTTGCCGCGGCCGCGGCAACGGCCTAGCGAGGCGTTGGCCGCGCGACGCTTGGAGCAGCCGGTCGGCCTGAATGCTTGGTCGGGGGTGCTTCCGCCTAGAAACTGCCTCGCGCTACCGGCATGCGCCGCCCCGCGCCGAACGCCTTAGGCGATATCTTCAAGGCAGGCGCCGCCTGGCGCCGCTTGTACTCGCTGCGGTCGATGCGCTTGAGGACGTCCCGCACCAAAGCCTTTGAGAAGCCCCGGCGCACGATCTCGGCCGCGCTCTTGCCCTCTTCCACGTAGGCCTGCAGGATGCCGTCTAGCTTCTCGTATTCCGGCAGGTCGTCCTGGTCTTTCTGCTTGGGCTTGAGCTCCGCCGAGGGCGCCTTGTCGATGGAGTTCTGCGGGATCACCGCGCCGTCGCGGTTCAAGTGCCGCGCCAAGGCGTATACCGTGGTCTTGGGCAAGTCCGCGATGACGGCCAGGCCTCCGCACATGTCGCCATAAAGGGTGCAATAGCCGACGGACAACTCGGACTTGTTTCCGGTGGAGAGTACGATGCCCCCTTCCTTATTGGTCAAGGCCATCAGCGCGCTGCCCCGGATGCGCGCCTGGATGTTCTGTTCCGCCAGGCCCACCTCCGCCTGGAGCGGCCAGCCCAAGGCGCGCAGGTACGACTCGTACATCTCCGTGATCGGGATCTTCAGGAAACGGATGCCCAGGTTGCGTGCCAGGGCCTCGGCGTCCGCCAGGCTGCCCGGCGATGAATATAGGGAAGGCATAGCCACGCCGGTCACAGCCTTCGGGCCCAGGGCCCGCGCCGCCAGGGCGCAGACCACCGCTGAATCGATGCCGCCCGAAAGGCCCACGAAGGCCTTGGCCATCCCGCATTTGCGCAGGTAGTCGCGGATGCCCAGGACCAAGGCCGCCTCCACCTCGCCGATGTCGGAGAGTCCGTAGGCCGGCGCGTTCTTGGGCAGGCGCTCCGTGTCCACCATGACCAGGTCCTCGGCAAAGGCCGCGCCCCGCATCGCCACGCGGCCCCGGCTGTCGAGCACCAAGCTGTGCCCGTCGAAGATCAGCTCGTCGTCGCCGCCCACCAGGTTGCAATAGAGCAAAGGCAGGCCCGCGCGCCGGGCATGCCGGCCCAACAGCTTCTCGCGCAATCCGCTCTTGTCCCGCTCGAAGGGCGAGGCCGCCATGTTGATGAGCAGTTCCGCGCCCGCGCGCGCCTGCGCGGCTACCGGGTCGTGGCGGTAAAGCTGCTGCGGCCGGCCCGGGGCCTGGCTCCAGGCATCCTCGCAGATGGTGAGACCGATGCGCAGGCCGCCGAAGCGCAGCAGGGCATTGCCGGCGGCCGGCTCGAAATAGCGGCGCTCGTCGAAGACGTCGTAGGTCGGCAGGAGGGTTTTGGCGCGCAGGGCCTTGATGCGGCCGCGGTGCAGCAAGGCCGCGGAGTTGAGGATGGGCTTGCCCATCGGCTTGGGGCTGCGCACGGTGCAGCCCACGATCAGGCCCATCTCGCCGGCGGATTCCGCCAGGTCCTTCAAGGCGGCCTCGCCGGCGTCGAGGAAATCCCGGTCTTCCCAAAGGTCGAGGGCCGGGTAGCCGCCCAGCGTCTGTTCGGGAAAGACGACCAGCTCGGCGCCCGCGGCTTGGGCGCGGGCGGCGGCCTCCCGGACGCGGCCCGCGTTGCCCGGGATATCACCTACGGTGGTGTCGATCTGGGCGAGGGCTATCCGCATAGGTCGTGAATTATACCACTGTTTGAGTTATAATCTTTAAGCGTGAGCGACGAAGCCGGAGTCATCGAAGGCGGTCCCGCCCTTCCTGCGCCCGGCCGGCGCGAACACCTGCTGAAGGAGTCGCGGGTGTTCTGCATGCTCCCCTGGACGCACCTGAGCCTGCGTCCCAACGGCGATGTCGTCCAATGTTGCAACGCGGGGAAGGTTTGCCTGGGCAACACCGCGGAGTCGTCCCTGCGGGACTTGTGGAATGCCGAGCGGCTCAAGCGGTTGCGCCGGAACATGCTCGCGGGGCGGGAGAGCCCGGAATGCGCGGTCTGCTACCGGGCGGACCAATGCGGCCTGACGACTTTGCGGAAATGGTCCAACGCGGAGCTCCCGCATCACTTCGCGATGGTGGAGCAGACCCGGCCGGACGGCTCCTTGGACCGCCTCAATCTCCCTTACTTGAGCCTGCGTTTTTCCAATACCTGCAATCTGCGCTGCCGGACCTGTCGGCCGCAGGACAGCAGCAGCTGGCAGGAGGAGGCCCGGCTGCTGGGCGCGCCCGCGGTCAAGCCCGCGGTCAAGATGACGCCGGCCGACCGCGCGGCCCTGATGGGGCTAGTGCGGGAACTCCTGCCGCAGGCCGAGATCATCCACTTCTCGGGCGGCGAGCCGCTGGTGATGGATGAGCATCGGGAGATTCTGCAATACCTGGTCTCCGAGAAGCTGTTCCGGGTGCGGCTGGAATACAACACGAATTTTTCGGTCCTCTCCCACCAGGGCGCGGATTTCCCGAAGATGTGGGAGTGTTTCGAACGGGTGGGCATATCGGCCAGCCTCGACGGCATGGGCCGCCGCGGCGAGTACCTCCGCAAGGGCCTGCTCTGGGGCGCGGTGCTCGCCAACCGTCGGCGTTTGGCCCAGGTCTGTCCCCGGGTGGATTTCATCGTCTGGTCGCTGCTCAGCGCCATGAACGCCTGGCATCTGCCGGACTTTCACGCCCAATGGTGGGCCGAGGGCCTGCTGGCGTACCACCATTTCCAGATCAATCCGCTCTATCATCCGCGGGAGTATTGCGCGCAGGCCTTGCCCCCCCCGCTGAAGAAGGCGGTGATCAAAAAATATGAAAAGCACATCGTGCAGACCGCGCGGGAGTCCGGAGACGCTCCGGCATTCGAGGCGGCCGTGAAATTCATGCGCGCCCAGAACCGCTCGGCGCTGCTGCCGGAGTTCCGCCGCCGGACGCAGGCGCTCGACGCCCTGCGCGGCGAGCGCTTTGAGGAAGTGTTCCCGGAATGCGCCGAGTTGGTGGAGCAAGCGGGGGCGCCGTGAGCCAGGAACCGCCCCGCGTCCGCCGCAGGCATTCGCGATTCCTCATAGATCTGCCCCTGACTCTCTGGGACTCGCACCACCGCCTCATCGACAGCGGAGCCTCGGCCCACGACGTGACCCCGGATGGCTTCGGCTTCGAGTCGCGCGCCGACATCAAGCACCGCATCCTGGTGTATTTCGAGCTGCGGCTGCCGGATTCGGGGAGCGTTTCCGGCGCGGCCCGCCTGGCGTGGCACCGGCAGACCGAGCAGGGCGGCTGGGCCGGAGCCAAGATCGTGGACATCTCGCGGGCGGACCGCCGCCGGATCATCGAGGTCATCCACGGGCCGAGCTATAACTGGAGAGGGCTGGCGACCCGCGGGCTCATCGCCCTGGCGCTCGTCGCCGGGGGCTTCGGGGCCCAGTCCCTCCTCGACCACGGCGGTGATTTGCTGCCGGCCTCTCCGTGGCTGGCCGTCGCGGCCGCGGCGGCCGTGGCCGCCGTGTTCAATTCCGTCGTCCCGGAAGACTAAGGCGGCGGCAGGCTCAGCTTGTCGGGAGCGCGCGGCTTGGGCCGGCGCGGCATGGCGGCCTCCTCCATGCGCTCCAGGACCTCGCCGCTGCGCGCGTCGAAGAGCCACGCTCCGTCGCCGGGAGTGATCATGGCCGCGCGGCTGCCATCCGCGTTGTAGGTGATCTGCGTCCCCGTGCCGGGGTGGACGAGCCCTTCGGACCGCTTCTGGCTGAAGAAGCGGTAGCCCCAGACCTCTCCCTGGTGCAGCATGAACCACACTCCGTCGCTCTGCCACCACCAATGGCCCTGGTGCCAGAGCCAGGTAGGCTGGCCCGGCGCGGTGTAGGCCCACCATTTGCCCGAGGACTTCTTGAGCCATAGCCAACCTCCGCCCGTTACGGCGCCCCAGGCCGCGCCCGCGTGATAAAGGGCCGGCTCCCCCTCATGCCAATGCCCCTCGGTCTCGCCGCAGCCAGCCATCTCTTCGGATGGCGGCCGCATGGTCTCGACCGCCGCGGCCGGCGCCGGCGTCTGCTTCAGGGGCTTGCCGTCAGGACCGGTCTCAGGCATAAGGCGCGCCAGCGCGCTTAAGTCCGGAGGCTTGGCTTTGAGCTTCGGGGGCCGGATGGCCTCCATGCCCTTGAGCTTGTCCAAGAGCACGGGCTTGAACCGCGGCGGCTTGCGCTTCGCGGTTTTGGATCCTTTCCCTTCGCCCTTGGTTTTGTGCGCGGCGGCCTTGGGCTTGCGTGCCGCCGACTTGGATTTGCGCTTAGCGGGCCGGCGCTTGCCGCCCCCCTTGCGCTCGCGCTTGGGCTCGCTTTCGTCCGCGCCGACGCCATGTCGGCGGCGGGAAGCCGAGCCTGAAGATGCCGCCGAGCGCTGGCGCGCGCCCGTCGTGCTTTTGGATCCGGCTGCGGCCGTCCCGGCCTTGCCGCTCTTGCCGTTCGTTTCGACCCGGCGTAAGAAATCACGCGCGGCAGGGGCGGGGCTCGAGGCGGGCAAGGCTTTGGCTCCCGGCCGCCGGGCTGGCGCCGGCCGCCCGGGTTCGGAGCGGTGACGTTCGGACAAAAGGTTTCCGTAAGGCGCGGCCCGGCTGGGGACGGGCCAGCCGGGGTCGCTGCCGCCTCCGAAGGAGACGGCGTGATGCCGTGACGCCGGCATCCGCAAGTCCGGTGCCATCATGGGTCCGCGCGCGGACGGCAAGGGAGCCTGAGGAGATGGCGCGGCGCCGCCGCCGGATTCTTGTCTGCGCGCGCCGGCGATAGTGCGCCGTAGAGTGCGGGCATGATTCCCTTCGGCGCTGGAGCCTCCCGCGATGGATTCCTCCTCTTGCGGCGCGGCGTCGGTGTCCGGCTCCGCGGCAGGCTGCCGCATCGGATCCGCAGGTTGGGCCGGGACTG
>Ga0118677_10006083_pt1 | contig 20681 bp, 34 predicted proteins | sample AliMusrvi5mmetaG_FD_86154 | JGI IMG/M metagenome (GOLD analysis project Ga0118677, IMG submission 86154)
ACGGCTGCCAGAACAAGTGTAGAGGATCTTCTCGTTGTTGGTGATGTCAATACTCCACTCAACCGTCTCCGTGCCAGCCTGGGGCAACGTAACCGATCCAAACGGTCCCGGATAAGAACCGACACCCAACTGGGCGTTCGTCTTCCAGAACGGGATCGGGTCCACATTTCCACCTGACGGGTTTAACGGGTTTGTGACGGCAAGAGTCGCACAATCCGAGGCGATTACACCAAGATCCTGCTTGATGTAAGAATAGTTCGAGAAGTTCGAACCACCCGCCGGGTCAGACTCCGTTCTGAAAATCGCCACAACTCCTAATGAACAGGTCACAAACGAACCTTCCGATGTGGAGAAGTTCGCAGACCGGCACCACGATCCATGCGTATCGTAGTTGGCATTGTAAGCACCTGTCGTCAGATACTTGTAAACGTGAGATCCATCTGGACTGATTTCAAGTGACCGGGGATACGCCCTGGACGCCACAATGAAACTGGCCATATAGTCCCAGAATCCACCGCCTGAACCCATCTGAAGTTCAATGTCGATGTTCCCTTCGTAACGCAGAGCATTGTCAGCATAGTGAGCCGCATCAGCCGCATTATACCAACCCGCACCCCACACAGCAGTCGAATAAATCGGCTCCAGAACGAGGTTGACACTTGCTCCTGTAGCAAGCATGACAAGCGGACCGGTACTCGGACCAGTCGTGTAAAACTTCGCATAACCCTGATAACCCATACCCATATTAGTATCCTCCTTCTTACATCACAATCTGTCGTTCTTTTTTGTTCATTACCTTCATATCATCTCCGACCGTTCCCGTAGATCCCGATGGCTTGAAAATCGCCGCAGTCACATCCAGGAACCTGTCAGCCGAAGTCCCTACCGGGATCTCGGTTCCTGGGGCCGACCCTCCAGGTATCGTCACATCGATAGTCGTCGGATTGTTGCTTACATTCTTAACTGATAAACGAACTTCCAAATTCGTTGATCCCATCGAAGTCACCACAATCTTTAATTGCGTCGCCGCATAAAAAACTCCATTCGCCGGATTCATCCCACTTCCATTGCCATAATTCACTCCGTCCGTGAATGTCAACACCGGCCCCGATCCCACCTGCAACCTCGCAAACTGATCCGCACTCTCCGAAAACACATTGTTCGCCAGCATATAGTAGTTATTTGTCACCGCAAACAACTGGGCAAAAAAATCACTTACCCTCACATTGTTCGAAGCCAAATATCCATCCCATCCACCCACCTGCAACGGAACCCCTGAACTGTCCAACCTATTGAAGTGAGCATTCATTCCACCAACAATATTCGGCAAACGAGTCCCGTTCTTCACCATAAACCCAACCAACATATCCATGTCCACATCGTGATAAGGCGAGTCACACGGAATTTCAACATCCGCATCCTCTGTCTCAGACACGATATCGAAATAAAATCCATTACCTTCTTGCTGAACAACCGCACAAACATCTATAAACTTACCGAACTGATACGCTGCCCGGTCAGCCACTTGCAATAAAACCGATGTGTTAATTAGTGGCATTTTTCAAATCTCTCAAATAACCTTCAACGTTCCTCTTGATTTCCTTCAAAACATCAGTTGTCTCTCCAGACCACCCCTTCACCTTTAAAACAACATCCGTCACATTCTGAATTGCTTCTCTCGGATCAATTCCACCTTTTTGCAGTTCAATCTCGATCTTATTGATCTCCTGCACTCCTGCTCGAATCATCGCCAATTTCCTCGCTACCGAGGCCATATCACGAATCGTCCCCAACCTAACGTAAGGCGGCACTTGTTTGTCTTGCAACCAATCCTGCGACATTTTCAAAAGCCTCCATATCTGCGATAAAGATGTCCAATCCTTCCAACATCACGATGAGTTCCTGCCGACCCTCTTCCGCATCATTGTAAATATCTAAGACTCTGACGGCTCGACGATTGGCCTGATATGGTATCTCTCCATTCCTGACCAGCCTGTCCAAAGCTGCCCTTAAAATCTCGCCGTTTGTCTTCACACAGTCTCCTATCTTTAGGATGAATATCAAATAATAATTACGCCTGGACCACATTCGGACGAATGACCGTTGGAGTGCTATAACTGTTCACCTTCCACTTCGCTTCCGGATAAGTCTCATTTATCGTCGCAAACCAATTAAACTCAGCCTTCCTGATTGAACCCTCTTTTGACGCTGAATAATTCGCACTATCCACCAAACTGTCCAAAATGAAGGTTTGAACCAATCCCCCAGTCAAATCCCACTTTGTCTCATTAATCACCGGTAATTGAAGATTCTCTGGACTCGTCATAATCTCCGCTATCGCTGTCCCCAGGGTGCAAACATACTCCACTCCAAACTTCTCATTATCCACCTTTATCGTCAAAGTGCATCGAAATTGATACCGTGGCCTCTGTGCCCGAGTCGTCGCCCATGAATTCGGCACATCCCCTGGCTCAATCTCAAATACCGGATAAGCATCTGCCGGGATCACCTTTCGCATCCCAGGCAATACCATCAACTTACGATTACCCTCATAAGCTCTCACAACCTGATTGATCTGTTGTGCATTCCGATCAAGCAAGTTTACGAGTGTGGAAATTATGTTTGATGGATTGGTATACATTTTCTACAGATTTTTCTTCAGTTTTTGTCAAGAATCTCTATTTTGACCTTGATGTCGGTTTTCCGACCTATCTTTCCCAGCATCTCTTTCATCCCGGCCACAATCCCATCCATGGCCTCGTGATCCGTGAAACCGATAGTTATCTCCATCACCTTGTCATCATCCCTCCTGGATACAAATGACTCAATCTCCTCATTCTTCCTCAAAGTGGATACAAATCTTTGAATGTCGAAATGAACGGCATTGAGATCCCTTTCCTCCATATCCGGGGTTCTTGTGAAAGTGACCCGAATCCGTGGCATAAGTTCTGAGGCTATTTGCATAAGATCTCTTGCTATCCTATTCATATTTTATCCTTATGATGGTCTTTCTGAGAATGCCGAAGGCTGCCACCCAGGAGGCATCGTCCTCGAAATATTACTCTTCCGTCTTTGACCTGGAATCCGATGTGTAGGCCGGCTCATCTCGTAAACCTGCATTCTGGCATCTGACACCATCTGTGTCGCCTGTTCCGTCAGGTTTGCCTCAAGCTGTTGAAATTCATTTACCAGAAGCTGTCCGGCCGTCCAATACCTTGCCGCCCTCCTCACATCCCCAGGAAATACCCGAATCTGTGCCCCGGCCCCGACATACGGAGATCCAACAACAGCCACCGCCGTTGCCAAATACGAAAGTAAATACCCGGAAACCGATGGAGCTGATGACAAATGAACCGTAAACCCATCTGCCGAGATCGTACTTGCATCCACCGTTGCAAAAATATTGTTTCCACCAGAAGGCATTGAAACCGACACAATGACCGAAGTAGGTATAAAAGCCCAATTTGCCCCAGAAAGCGTCCCAACCAGAGAACCTATCCCAAGAGTTATGTTCCCGCTTACTGACCCGCCTGCGGTCGCTGGGACCACGCCTGAAGTCGCCTGGATCATATTGTACGCCCGAATAGGAACCTGATAGGTATCCTGAAGTAACGCATCCATGTCCCGGTCAATCATCTCCTGATAATGATTCACCATTGTCTGCGTTACCCGAGCCATCTTACCTTCACCAATATTCAATACCCGGAGAACCTCTTGGATGTCCTGCCAATCCCCTGAATAATATTGCTCACCGGTAACTGGAGAAATATCTGCCATATTAAACCCCTTTTGATCCTCTCATACGCCGTGCCGCTCTAATCCCCAAAACACCATCAGCAATCTTTTCAACATGCACATCCGGGATACTTCCCCGAATCCTTCTAAAAACATCCGGACGATCTTCTGCACCACATCGCACCACCACATCGTAACCTTGACCGAGAGGATGATGAACCCCATCCGAGACAACAAACCCATCACGCATGACAGTTGCGACTTCCCGACGAATCTCCTGGATCAATGCCGCTGAAACAATCAACTGCCCTATTTCTGCTATCTCTCTCGAATAGTCCATAACACCTCATGTATCGTAGATGACATAAAACATCTTCACATTCCCAGTATTCGCCCGGCCATATATCTCTGTGGTTCCCATAAACATCGGTCCACTCTGTTGCCCCGCTTGCAACTTCAAGAAAGGATAGAATGTTCCAGCCACCTGTATCCCGATTTCAATATAATTAGCCGAATCAAGATTTGAGAAAGCCGCTAAACCTGGCACCACAACCCCTCCCAGTGACACAATGTCCCCCTGTGAGGATGCCGCCAATAATGTCTGAACATTACGAACCAATCGGGCATTTGCCTGATTAGTAGTCAATCCGGAAGGACTATAAGAATCCACCAAAGGTCCATTTGCCAGAGATAATGCGAAATTATATTTGATCTCATTAGCCATAAATCACCTCACATCATTTTGTTCGGCTTCCACCCTCTTAATTTCCCGGAGATGAACTGAGTCCCATTCCCACCACCTGATCCAAATCCTCGAATAGAACTGAAATAAATACCCGTTGGCGGTGCCAAATAATTCCCCGTCTTGAACTTCGGATTCTCCATCGCCTTGTTCGCCCTCTCCTCGGCATTCTGCTTCAAAGTCGTAAGCTGTCCGGCAATGTCATTCCCACCACCATCCATCTCATTCGGCCCAATTGCAAATACCAGTCTGTATCTCCAAAGATCATAATCCAGAAGGAGCTTCTCCATACACATCGCAAAGGCCAAATCAACAATCACACCTTCCCAATTCGTCGGTGCTGAATCAATCGTATAACTCGTTGGAGGCCCAACTGCTGTCATATTGACGACCGAAATCGCTGCCGTCAGAAGCCCTTCCAATAACGGCTGAGAGAAGTAATCAAACACATAAGTCGCTTCAACCATATCTCTCGATACCCTCTGCCCGTCAATATCCGGCACTCCGGCCTGAAAAGTTCCATAGGTGTAATCAATATTCTGAACCTCAGTCCCCAGGTCCAACATCATTCCATTCTTCCGGATAATGATCCTCTCTCCCTGTAACCATCTCCCGAAAACTGTAAACCAGGTCATTCTATCCGACTTCAATTCACAAGGTTCATCATTGATATGAATCTGCCTGAAACTCATCAACCGGGGTGTCATCAGGTCATCCACAAGATGACTGAACTTCGGTGTCGAACCGATGCCTGTCGCAATATAAGTGCCTGGATAAACGCTCATTATTAACTCCTAAGAAACATACGCCACAAGATCATAACGATCTAATGGATCTTCAATTGAACCTGCCCCAGCCGCCGTGACAATCCCATACAAAATGGTCGGCCGCCCCTTGTCATTTATAAAATCAACCTTGAATTTCCAAGTCTTGCTTGTTGGAACATTATCCCGGTTATGATCATACTGGGAACCTTCCATCGTCCAGTCAATACTGGCATCAGTCAAAGCCTTCCAGATGACTCCCACGGCTTCCCAAGAGTTGTCCTTGAAGAATCCCTTGGTATGAGGCGATAAGATGTTGTTGACCGTCCTGGCCGCCTTCACCCGATTCATTCCATTCAAGGCATCCATTTCCCTGAATCCCCCAGCGATCCTCTCGACAATTGTTGCAAATCTGTTCATGTTATGCTGCCACCTTCCATCCTTTTACAAATTCCCTCTTACCCCGAACCATCTGACTTACCATTCCAGCAGACAGCTCGAATCTTAAAATAAAATCAAACCTTGTCCCCGAAAACTGCTCTCCCGTATCTTTCCGACAGAAAGATCGTAATGTCGAATCAAACTTCGGATTATTCTGAGCAGAATTATTATGTTTTCCCTTTCCAGACAAACTCTGCCTTTTCTTCGTTTCCTCACTCCTTGTTTGTCCCGTTAAAGTGTTAGATATTCTTCCCCTGACTTCCTCACTATGTCTTCTACTTTTTGAAAAATTCCCAATCTTCTCTCGCGTTGCTTGACTATATTCCCTTCCCACCATCGCTTGACCTATTTTACGACGATGTTCTTCTGAAAAGACCCTTCCTTTTAATTTCATACGAATCTTCTCAATAGACTCAGCACTTGGTCTTCCCCCATCCGATGCGTAATTGAGATTGTAATATCCCCCAGGATTTAAGGCACACTGATCCAGATATTTTTGTTCTACCTCATGAAGTCTACCCTCTTCGACTTCCTCAACAATCTTTATCTCAAAAGCATCTCTTCCATAAAGATGCCAGGCATTAATCAAGTGAGAATTGTGATGACTCCTATTTTTCAATTCTCTTTGATGCTGAGGCCATCTAGTTCCAAGAATATCCTTTGAACTTCCGACATAACGTCTGCCAGTCACTTTGTTTACGATTTCATATATACCACAAATTTTCATCAGTGACCTTCTCCAATTGGAGTCTCATACTTCGATTTTCCATCCCATTTTGATGCCGTTGAATAAGAATTAATCCTGATCCTGTCACCTGGTTTAACCAATTTAACCATCGGACTACCTATGAACTTGTCAACATCTGGTAAAACAGACGATCCGCCAGCATTCTTACTACCTATTTCCCTCACAATAACTGAACGATCTTTTGATTCAACAACTTGGAACCAGGAAATATTCGTCTGATCATATCCCCAACTTGAATATAAAATATCTCCCACCTCGAAAGCGTGCTTGAAGTCCTTACGTTCTTGTTGACGCTGTTGAATTTTATCCGTGTGACCTTTCCGTTCATCCACCGACTTCTTAATCGACTGATCCAACTGATTCCTGTCCCTGAACCGATAGTTCCATAGAGGTCTGTTGGCTTTCCCGGCGAATGCTACCCCGAACAACTTCCCATCCTTCTCCCAGATCCGAATGTCCAAATCCGTTCCTTCCGGGGTAACTTGTTCCACATCGACATCTTTCGGAACATAAAATCCACGATCAAGTGGGGCATTCCCCCAGGCTACATACATCGAAGCAACAACACCCTCTGCAATCTTTGATTCTTTTCTCATTTTCAACCTCACCTGATATTATATTCCGCTTGTTTCGTCTCCGGGTCAAATGTCTTCAAAGTATAGTTGGAATGATACCCCTGTAAAATCTTGACCAATGCCTTCGCCTGTCCAATATCTTTGGTCACAACCTTTACCTTAGCCGAAGTAACAAACCGAGATCCCCGATATTTCCCCAGACTGATTTCTACGGAGGTTACATCATACCCTCTATCCTTAAGGTCTTTTATCAAAGAATCCTGTAAAGAATCCCGAGCGGCTAATTCCAGTTTATCTTTGTAGTCTCGTGCTTTTTGACGGACAACAGAAAAGGCAGAACCAAAGATTGTGTCTCCGGCCTGCCCCTCTGCCACCATAAAGAAGGCCACACGAGCAGCCAACTTTTCTATTCTGTGTTTTCGTTCCATAATACCCGGTCCCCTCACTTATGTCCCGAGTATCAAAGAATCCTTACGCTAATCAAGTGAAGCACATCTCATCAACCAGCGTATCTTGCCCCCTTTGAAGCATTATCCTTTAACCATTTCGGCTGAAGATTATCCAAGGCCCAACATTTGTAAAACTCTTCATCGCCTGCTGCCTGGATCTTAAACCAACTTTTAGGCACAATGTGATCAATCTGCCATCCAGTGTCACCGCCGTAAGTATCCCATGTCATTCCTGGCTCAAATTTTGACTCAAGATGTTTAATCAACTGGCCTACAGACCACCCGACCAAATCCTGCCAATGCCGTCCATTTTTCTTTTTTGACTTATCTAAAACAAGTCTCAGCGTATACCAAACTTGAAATGACAATCTTCGAGATATCCTGGCCTCGGTCTTGGAAACATACCGTCGATGAGCCTCGCGAGCCAGAATACGCGATTCCGGTCTCTTCACATAATCTTTTGAAAATACCCGTTGCCGAGCATTCCGTCGTTCACGAAAGTCTTCATCTTGGTGATTACGATGATAAATAGATAGACTTGATTCTCGGCACTTCTCTGCATTGTCATGATAATATGCCTTTGAATGCTTTTTAACACATTCCCTGCACCAGTAAAACTTTCCGTCTTTGGCCTTACTGTCTTTCCCAAAACAATCTTCTTCCTTCTCTGTCCCACACTTTGTGCATCTTTTCATACCCGCCTCCTATTACAGAGGCAGATATAAAAGAATTGTTACATAAAGCACATCATATAGCACGAGGGGATCAAACTAATCATAATGAGAGTGAAGCACATACTCTTCAAACTGCGTAAATGATCCACGAAGACCCGAGCCTTGACCGTCCCAGATCCCCCGAAATACATCGCCTTGACTTTCGACAAGTCCCCTTCAGGAATGGAGAAAACGAAGACAATCTTCCTGCCCCCATCCGTTGTGCTCCCTTGCTCTGTCGTTTTCAAGGGAAAGTCAACAGAACAGAGAAAGGCTGAAAAATAAATGTCCGATGTGCGGTACAATTTCGAGGCGTTACTCATTGCGTTTGAACCATTTATGTCACTCATATCGCCACCGCCTTCAGTTGTTTTGATTCTACAAAATCGTTCCATTGCTGTTCTGTATTACCACCCCAACCAAACTTGGAATGAAACTCATTGTGACAATCGACACAAGATGTCGCTCCGTTGTCCACACTCAATCTTTGAGACTTATTATCTGCCCAGGAATTTTTATGATGAGCCACAAGATTACCACCCCGATCATCACCGCAGGCCAAACAAGTATAATGATCCCTTTTATAAACTCCTGCCCGCCACTGTCTTATTCCTGGAACCAGCCTTCTTTCTTGATTAAGTCTTCTTTCCTCATCAGTCAAATTGGGATTTGTCATTCTAATCCTCATCATATCTGACAAGAAACATCCACAAGACTTTGTTGCTCCAGAGAGTAAATTCCCAGACGCCGCTTTGTGAACATTCCCACAATCACATTTACAATACCATAAGACTCTTGAACCATTCTTAACGATCCGTGATTCTGCTTTCCCCGTGACCAATAATCGTCCGAATCTTTTTCCCACAAGATCAATGATCCTATCTTTACCAAGATTCCGAATTCTCAAGACCTTATCACAACCACAAGATATTGTATTTCCATCGACAAGAGAGTCAGACCTTACAGATAATTCATTTCCACAATCACACACGACATTCCACAGAACTCTACCATTTTTATGATCTGCTTTATCTCTCACTACTAATTTCCCAAATCGCTTTCTTCTTAAATCTGTGAAACCTTCAGAAGATTGTTTTCTTGCAATTTCAACTTGAAGACAGCCACAACTTTTTGACTCTCCAGATCTTAAAAAATGACCATAAACACTTTTTTCAGTACCACATAAACACTTGCAAATCCACTTTCTGTGCCCACTTTTCAATACAGAGTCCAACCTCAAGACTTTCCATCTTTCAAAGATTTTTCCTGTCAAATCTTGAGGTTTTGGACCCTTCTCTATCATTTTGCTTTGACCTCTTCCACTTTGCCACCACCATAATCCATGGCAACCAGGCGAACCGGGGCTTTCAACCCCTTCATTCGCTTACCAGCCGATTCATTTCGAGCCCGCATCTCTTCGCCAAAGGTGCTCTTTCTCGCAATCCCTGAAGTTGTCCTGCCATCTATCTTGACGGCAATACTCATCCCTTCATAGATCCGCTTCCCAACGCCCTTACATTTTGGACAAGGAGTCTCACGAGGTGCTTTACCTATCGTGAAACTCCCGTCAAACCTGTGTGAGCATTTCTTACACTGGTAGGGAAAGAACATCAGCCCTCTCCCGCCACCGCTGCCGGAACCACTTTCGCCGGACGACCACGTTTCGGTGCCGCCTTCTGCGAATTCATAATCATCGCTTCCATCCGGTCCATACGAGCCTTCAAGTCCGCATTCTCGGACTTCAGATTCGCGTTCTCAACCTGAGTCGCATCCGGAGCGTCAACAATCTCTGTCGCCTCTCCAGTAACTTCTACAGGTGCCGGGGTAGGATCTTCCTCTCCCAGGCCTGCCGTCTTACGACGAAGTTCAACCTCTTTCTTACGAGCCGCAGCCGAAGCCTCTGCATCACCCTTACGAGCATCTGCCTCTTCACGAGAAGGCAAGTGCTGTCCGGCATTCATGGAAATCGCATTCTTCCCACCAAAACCGGCACCGAGACTATCGTCCTTCACAATCTGCATCCGAGTCGCACCAGAAGCCTTCAGCCTTGCCCGTTCCGCAATGGAACCCAGGTCATTCTTACCCCGGAGACTCGCGATACGATCTTCGACTGATTCATCCCCACGAATGATTTCCATCCCGTGATTCTTTACGTGATTCCGTGCCTCTTCCTTCGCAGCCGCAGCTACTTTTGAAACCTGCGTAGCCCGGATGTCAATCTCTTCCGACAAGTCCTGGTCAGACTTTATAACCTGCATCTGCTGATCCGGTCGAAGCTGTTTCTGCTGGCTCACCACCGGCGGCATCACCGACCTCAGAACTTCTGCCCTGACTTGCGGCGTGAAAGGAATAACCCACGGATTTTCCGGGAAGCGTTCCGATTGCCGTTTGAGGACATCCAAGTCCCGAGTGTCATTGAATCGTCGTCCATCGATAATCAACCGGCCATTCACTTCATCCAGTTCGATCACCGCTCCTGCTCGGAAAGTTTCCTTACAGTGGCCAAAATGTAATTCTTTGACCGTTAATACCCATTTCTCATTTGCTGTTGGCATACCCAACCTCCATCCATTTATATGTTTCTAATACTATCGGTCCCAGACACCCAGAACCGCTTCCCGATAATTTACATCACCGGAAATTTCTCGTCAAGTCCAACACTATTTGGACTTTCCACTTCTCCTTTACCTCGGAGAATTTGGAACAGACAACATCTTCCTGATCGAAGCCAACTCACTCGCCACTACCGCATCAGTTTCAGGATTGCTGATGAACTGATTGATCTTTTGGATCACGGTACGAACATCTCTCACATTACACTGTCTGAACTTACCGAAACCATACACACTGATGACCTTCATTCTTCCATCATTATCAACGATCATCTTAAAGTATCTGGAATTCTCAAGAATCCCATTTTTCCATTCACCCTTGGGATCAAGAGATACCGTAACAATTATCGAAACACGAGCATCCCCACCAATCGTGCTTTTTCTTACAAACTTGACCGGAGCATGAATTCCAAGATATAATTCATCAATAAAAGAATCAACTGTTGTTATGTCAAATAACATACCACTCCCCGCTACAAACTCACTTGCCGAAGCCTCATCTATGACCAGCATCCTACCCTGGTGCTGCTCATCATGCAGCACGGGTAGGTTATTTTCCTCACGCTGATCTTCTCGTGATTCTCTTCGCATAACCCCTTACGGGATCGAAACGATAGAACCACTCGAACTTCCGAAACGAGGACCTGTTCCCATTCTCCGATTACCTGTCGCGGCAATCAAAGTATCGGTAAGCGTCTTCTCGACTGCCGTCATCGGGATCTTCTTCAAGTCACGGCCAGCAATCTCAACCAACTTCACAAGGACTGGAAGCGTCTCTGCATCCAGATTACCCTTGTAATCAGCATTGGCTGTCGTTGCCTTGTTCTGGAACTTGGTCTGCAACCAAGGACGTGAACCCGTCTGAGTCATCGGATTCCAGATCGTCTTAAGCCACACAATGATCGCGGCCTTCTCTGAATTCGTCGGATATGTCATGTGCATATTCCGAGAGATATTGACGACCCACTTCGAATACTGCCACCAGCTACCTGTTAATGAACCACTCATTTTATCATCTCCGTTTTCTTGCTCTTAGAAGGTCTCACAACGAGTCAACCTTCAGCGAAGTCCAACCACCAAGCCGTCTCCGCCAGCCTATTGAGCATTAGGCTATTACTGTCCTAAAAGAACACTCGCCCATGCCTGGGCTAACTTCTGAACCGTGTCAGAAGGCCGAAGATCAATCCCGTAGACCTTCAACTGATGACTCTTCGCAGGACCAAGCCGTGCCAGGAGCTTATCAGCCAAGTTCGAAACAGCATCTTTCTCCACACCAGGCAAATCCCCAAAATCAGCTTTGACCTCAAGAGCCGAAAGCTCTTTTGAAATCGCAACCATTTCTTTCGCCAATGTCACATCATTCATAGAGAGATCCTCCAAAACCAGAATGATTATTTCCGGCCCTGAGTCTCACTCAAGAAACGATTCGGAACATCACTTGCCGGCATCACAACACCAGCACTCTTACCAAGGCTTCCAACAGCCGTACCGTGGGCTGTCTTCGCCGCTGCTCCGTTCTGCTTCACAATCACACGAGTCTTGGCATCTTCAAATACCGGAATACCACCACCAAATTTCGCGGCTTCCTTCTCGCTCTGATTCTTATCCGTCGGGTTCTTTACATAGCTCATAGTCATTCCTCCATTAAAATTGACACATCACCGTCTATACCTATATCCAAAATATTAAATAATAATTACACGAACAAAAAGAAAGGGCCGAAGCCTTTCAGCTCCGACCCCTCTTCATTACCTTGTCTCAGACCGTCTTACTTCACAGTCCACTTATCCCGAATCTGCTCAATCGTGGGAACTCCCGCATTACCAGCCGTCCCCTCGGTTGTCGCAATCATCGTGAATACCTTCTCAGAGAACCCGGCTACCATATTCACCCGGTCCCCAACCAGAACATTGTCCCCATACCCGTTAAGGTGAACACAATGCACCCAGGTCTTCTTTGCCCCCGGCGAGGTCTTCAGATACTGGTCCCAAACATCTGCCAGGCTCTTGCCATTGTCAGCATCTCGACCACTGTTCCACATCTGCATATCCGACAGGAAGATGATCCGATCCGGCACCATCTTGTTCTCGATCAACCACTCAATGCACCGGTATCCATTGGTGTTATACCCCTTGGTATCAACCGCCTTGGTCTTCTTCGAGATTTCAATGACCGTGTCCAGTTTTGAGAACCGAACCGGGGCCACTGCCGTCCCGAATCCAACCACATACGGATGCTGAGCCGTCTTTGCCACAATACCACACAGAACCGATGCCACATCCTTACAAGTCACCTCGGACTTCTCCGAAACCTTGTTGTGATCCATCGACCCCGACATATCTGCAAAGATGACCGTATCCCCACTCATGACCGGGATGTTCACACAAGCCTCATTACAGGCTAGTTCGACCGCAGCCAGAAGTTCGCTCATATCGGCCTGATCCGCTACCCCAGACATTCCCTCCAAGGACTTGACCGCAGACATGAACCGGAAAGGAAGTTGCTTGGAACGCAGAATTTCGTCCTTGTTCGTCAACTTATCCGACACCTTCTGAACACTTGTCCGGGAGACACGAGCCTCCAGGATGTTCCGCAGGTTACGAAGCAGAGCCATATACCCGACCAGATCCTTCTCAATCAGGAACTCCCACACATTGTGCTTCTCACCACCGAACTGAGACAGCAGAACTTCCCAGTTTACGAATGACTTCGCGGCCAACTCCTTCGCTTCCTGATCGAAAGTCGTCTTCTTTGACAATTCCTTTCGATTGAAGATCACAGGAGTCTTTGCCGGGTCCAGAATCTTCCCTGAACGGAAATATTCCGCAACCTCACCCTTCAAAGGCCATCCAGCCTTCCGTGGCAACCAGCACAGGACATCCTTCCAAGTCGGGAATCCAGAGTCGTCATACTTCATCAGGCCACGCTCTCCGAACTTGCTCAGAGCATCAGACAGACCATTGGCCAGTCCATTCGCCAGGGGCTTCATCCCGAACAAGAACCGGTGCATCAGCAAACAGGTCTTGATTTCATCCGGACGCTTCACGATCTGAGGGGCATACTTCCTCACCAGAGTCTTCGATCCATCAATGCGTGATGCCAGAACCAACAGGACCTGGGGAGTCAAACGAATGTTCATCTCATTGCGAAGCCAGTTGGCAATCACCAGGATATCCTCGGGAGTCTTGCCCTTTGCGACATCCACAGCAGTAGCCAGGACCTCACGAGCGACACCGTTCAGTTCCTCGCAGGATGCGACACCAGAGATCTTGTTATCGACAAGAGTGAGCCTTTCGACCAACTTGGCCAACTTTCCCCCGGCAATACGCTTCGGAACACACTGATCACCGTCATAGAAACGGGGTTCAGCGAAAAATGATCCACCTGTCATTGTGACAAGTTTCACGGCCGGATCTTGGATCTCGAACGCGACACCACCCGCCCGATTGACCGTAGCCTTCGGGGAATTGCTCGGCTTACGAGCAATCGCAGACTTCTTCCTTGCAACCTTCTTCAAACCACTCATTTCTCTACCCTCCTGAAGGTGACATATTTTGTCACCAATTTACCTACCCTCTAAAAACAAAAAATCCGACCACCTTTCGGTAATCGGACTGATCTGGTAGCGGGAGTTGGATTCGAACCAACGATCTCCTGGTTATGAGCCAGGCGAGGACGACCGGACTCCTCTACCCCGCGAACTTCTTGATCAGCACCGAAAATCGCAGAACCCATTGTTCCACTGAAGGTGCAACCTTATCTAAATTCCATAAACTCGCTAAACTTCCTACAAATGAACTCAACTAAATTCCAATAATCGTTCCAAGAGATGCTGTCTTTCCAAGCTGCCATTTGTATGTCTTCCCATACAGCCCATCCGTCTTCCCGGAATTCCAACCTGTCTTCCCCAGGCAGCCAATCTGTCTTTGCAGATCGTCGTACCCTCACACGGAACTTCCGCTCCGCCGGGTCGTTTTGCTTTTTATTTGAAGTAACCCAGAACTGAAGGAATCTAATCTCGTTCACAATCAATATACTCTTTTCCAAAACACTTTTGCAAAACTATTTTCAATTATTTTAAAATGGTGGAGCCGGGGAGAATCGAACTCCCAAAAATCAGTTGACGACATCGAGTCCACCACTTAACATTCAAATATGAAAAGAACAATCAATATAACTAAAAAAACGTGTCCTGACTGCAATAAAAAATTCTCGCCATCCAGCCGACATAAACTCTGTCCAATGTGCCGAAAGAGATCCAAACAACACTTATGCCCATGCGGCAAAACCATCTGGGGGCCATCAACTCATTGTCTCATCTGTTCCAATCGTGAGAAGGCCAAAGTCCAACTCTCCAAACCGGACGGAGGAATAACCTATCACAAAAAAGGATACATAATGTGTCGCTTTGGAAGAACATACATTTTCCAACACATTTTAGTTATGCAGAAACACATCGGTCGTCCTCTCTTAAAAACAGAAAAAGTCCACCACGTCAACGGACTTAAAAATGATAACCGAATCGAAAATCTCGAACTTTGGACTAAACCACATCCTTGTGGAATTAGAGCAAAAGATGCCTTGATCTGGGCTAATGAGATTATCAATCTCTACAAACCCATCTCGAATCTTATCTGAAGGGTTTTGGAGCCGGGGAGAATCGAACTCCCGTCCTCATACGAATCCATCCGAACATACACACGCTTCTCTCGATACCTAACCAGATTTACTCCGGCGGCTTTATCGACCCCGAACTGAGTCTATCCTGTCTTCCCAGGATTCCATGAACTATTCTACCCCGGTGCATTCACTTTCCGGCATTACCTGTTACTTGTCAGGCAAGCGTCCAAGTTCTTTAACCCTCAAACAGATGTTATGGCACTCTATCGTTTTGGGGATGTGCTTCTTAGGCAGCCGCAAGCTCTTGCACTTCACTCGTTTCCGAGGAGAAGGAGAGCATACGGACCATCGTTCCAGTTACTGTTTTCGCAGTTACTTTTTTCAGGATTTTTAAGAGGCCAACCTGAGTCCTCTACGTGTCGTCCAGTTTTCAATCATACAAGTCGAAACCAGTCGGCCCCATATTCAAATTTGAAAGATCAAAGAGATACAACAGTATCACATTGCCAACTTCCGTATCCAATACGAAAAAAAATAACGCCGTTACTTTCCACGGTCAGTCACCGATTAGTTTATTCTCACTCCACTACTATAACTGCTACGGTCGCCGTCATGGAGCCAGTCCGATTCACACGGACGCCCTTTCGAGTCTTTCGGATATCACTACCCGAATATCTATCTAACCCAACTCCATCCGAGCCACAGACTTCCCAGTCAGGTCAGAGACGGCTCTTGCCAGTTGATTCTTCGGACCAGCAACTTCCCTATCGGCATACTGATTCTCCAAGCAGGGATATTATCCCCGACAGGTCAAACCGCCGAACGTATAGGGCGACTGATTCAGGCATTGCACTACCAACGCCTTCCAGATACTAAGACCTTCAGCCACCTCCACCATTCCAGACCACTCCCCCGAGGGTCCGAAATCCTTAAATTTGCATCCAAGCACGTCCCAACCAAAACACGATATCAACTCGTCTTGACTATTACTTCGTGAGCCATTCCGCAGCCTATTCTAACCCGTCTCTGTGGTCCCTAACATCCCGTTTGGGATTGGGAGTTTACACGTCGGACGTGTCTCGCTCACGGGGTATGCTTGGAATATTACCCCTGCCGCATTCTGAGTTTGTGTTGTCGGCAGTCTCACAACCACCGGCACAACACCTACCCATCCTCTGCTGTTCGATATGTCTGTCGTTTCCCTCCCCACGCTGTACCCTTACGTTTGGGTCAGCCTCGATTGTGGACAGGCATTACATATCTCCGTATCAGAAAAAGATGTGTCTGTCGTTCCCTCTCCACGCTGTATCCTTACGTTCAGATCAGCCTCACTCGCAGACAGGCAGCCCACATCCTAAAAACAGATCGTAAGTTTACGGGACAATGGGGTTTGTCCCATCGTATTACAACTCCTTGCGAAATAACCCATCGACTCTATTCGTCCTAAGACCAGCGTGTTCGACTCGCTGACGATCTGCAAAAACATCAACTATGGCTTCATCGTCGAATCGCTACGTGATCTATGCACGGGTCATGATCATCTCTGGAACACCACAGTTAAATTCAATTATCAAAAATCAAAATATGCTTATCGCTCCCACCCCACTCACCGATTCTTGCGAACTGTCTCGGTCTTTTTCGGTTATTACCCCCGCGTGGTCTGGTAAGCACATCCCTAAATACTATCACTCGTTCGGAATAAAGTCACTCGGAAGTATTTGAAACTTCTCGTTCACATCCCCATTCAACCGAATCACATCATACATAATCAGCACCCCATTGGCTGCAATATGTTTTCCGACCACCTCAACCTTTGTCCCGGCCGGCGTCTTGCCAATCAACCGGACATCATCAACTATTGCTTGTTCGTTCATTATACTCCTACATTGCAGAACTTTGTCAGCAATACGGAAACTATTTTCAGATCGTCTTTACTGTGGGCGGTTCATCCGTCTTTGTCACAACAGAAAACGTCATATCCGCTGCCTTGACCCCGTCCGTAATCTTGTCCGGGGCACTCCCCTTCATCTTCTCCCCAGGCCCTGAACCTGCAATCTTCAAGACAATCTTGCCTGTCACCATGTCCCCGACCTGACCCTCAACAATCTCTTCACCCAATGCCCGACGACGCTCAGTGTCAATCCGATGACTTTCAACCTGGTATAAAGCCGACCAGGACTTGATCCCGATTCTCCAACGACCATCAATCTTTACATCCAGCCGGAATCTCTTGTCCGGGGCATTCTGTTGAATGTTGTGAGTTTTGGCGATACGCTTCTGGCGATTCTTAACTTTCGCCTGTTTCTTCATCTGCTGTTTCGTCATGCTTCCCATAGTAATTCCACCCTTTCCGGATGCGTCTTAATTCAAATACGATGACAGTATTATACTCTGTGGAGAGACGGTGTGGTAAAAAAAGAAAAAAATCAGCGAACTCGATGAATGCCGCAACTTTCAAGTCTACGCTCAACCTCGGGGGACCAGGGAACTTCCGCATATCCAGTTGCCGTAATGGGACCATTCCCATTCCCACCCATCACAACACCAGATGATTGAACTCTGCCAGCTTGAAGGGCCATACTCAGAGCTGATGCCTTTGCCCGAGTCGCTAACACCTCGACCTTGGATGCATCAACATCCCTTCTCATCGGAACGACCCCAGGCACTACTGCCATCACAGACACACAATTCTTCTTCTCATTTTTCATCCAACAAACTTTTTCTCCAGAGCCTTGTGGAATAAAAAAAGACATCATCTGCCTCAAACTCATATTGTCCTCCGTCCTTACCACTCAAATTTCTCAGGTAGTGGTTCCCCGTTTACTGAAATATCCTTGATTCTGTCCGACCCGTCCCCGTCAAATCCTACAGATCTTTTATAGTCTTTTCTGCCCTTCGGATCAATATCAATATTAAAACTGTGTCCGATGTCTCCCATGTAGGAACATTGCTTGATCAGTTTCAACAAGGAATACAACCCATCCCCCTTGATTTTAAAGGTGATCGTCGCATATCCATCCTCATCCCTCTTGAATACTTGGTCCTTTGCCTTCCTCAGTCCAGCCGCAATCTCTCGTATCTCTTGAACAATCTTTCTCATAACATCCCCCTCTCAAAACACTCGTGAATGTCCAATGCAAATTTCGTATGCTTCTTATCGTCAAGTTTGATGTCCGTGTAAAAGTCTTTGGCTTTCGGAACTTCCTTCCATCCCTTTCCACCACAAGTCTTTCCGGCCTTCTTCCCGGTCGTAAACACGATCTCGTTCCGACCTGCCGACCCATACAACACACTATCCTGGTTAAACTTCTTTGCGAGATCGGCAACGACTTTACGGTCTACCTTAGCCCCACCCTCATCCTTGTGATGAACCATCATCGATTTCTGAGTCTTTGGGGTCAATTTTGTCTGGTCATGGAACACAAGAAAACTTGATTCAGTTCCTCCATAATGTCCTACAACTTCAGTATATGGCAGATTTGCTTTATTTAACTCATACCGAAGTTCTTCATGCCGTTTGTGAAAGACCTCATCATCCGGCGAAAGAACGGACTCTTTCGGGTCATTCGGATTCCTACCAGCAGAGATAATTGAAAAATGGCCATTCGTCAAAGTAGACTGCAATGTGGCCTTATCCATCTTCTTCTCAGTATTCTCCGGCTTGCCCTTCTTCGTATCTTCCTTCTCAGGCTTCTTGGTGTCTTTACCGGGAGGAGTGTCTCGATACTCATAAGTGCCGTCCGGACGCTTCTTACGCCAAGTCTTCCTATCCCCCTGGGGAGATTCCCAATCGTTCTGCTTCGTCGCTCCTAAGACTTCCCGAGCCATTCCTAAGAGATCCAAGGCCGCCTGCGTCATGCGATCATCATGCACATGATTCAAAGAACGATACTTCGAGGCACTTTGTGACTTCTCAAACATATCAAACTCCATATGTCTCTCGGGCATCTAAAATACATTCTTTCAGGTCCCTGTCAGACATCCCTTCCTCGTGTATCATCTCCAAAATCAAGGCATCTCCCTTAATCCTACGATAGATCTCATCCACACTCTTCGTCTTGTTTGAAATCACCTGGCCTTCAATAACATCAGCCAAGTCTTCGGAATAATGCTTCCAGCCCCCGCCGACAAGGCTCTTTGCAATTACAACCAACTCTTTCGCCATCATAGTTTCGTTCATACTGATTCTCCTTACGCCCAACCAACACCCATCAAGGCATCGTGTAGGTCTTCGATATTGTGCCGGCAATGAAGCTCAATCTCACTTGAATTCTCGTGAGCCTTGTCATAATCCCATCCCTGCTGCATCTTTCCCAACTCATTCATCTCATGAAGAATTACAAATCCCCGTTCCTGCCACTCCAAGTCATTGTCAATCCAAATGTCTCCTGGTGGAACAAATTCGTACACAAGGCTATGCCCTCCCTGAGTGAAATCGATATCCAGGACGCTGCGAATCAAGTCCCCGTGAACCAGCCAGACCTTGTTCCCATTCGCCAGACTCTTCAAAAGTCTCTCCCGGAACATCTTGGGATCAACAATTTTGCGGACCGGGTCCATTACCCGAGAGATGTCACGAGACTTCAACCGAAGATTCTTCTCAGCCTCATCTGCCTTCTCAATGGCCTTGTCATATTCTTCCCCCTCCTTCATCAACTTCCACTCGGTAATGAGATGCTCGATGAAATAGGCTGATTCGTTATTCTCGTTTTCCCGATCCAGCCAGAATTCAAACTCCGGGATAAATGGGAAACGATAGTGTTGACCGAAATTGGTGAACTCCTCGTCAACATAGGTGCGAATATACTGGCCATCCACGATCCAGACCTTAATCTCTGTATCTACCTTGTCTGGAAAGACTTGTATGTTTTTCAGGAATTCGAGCCGGGGGTATTCTTTCCCAGTCAAATCCTCGGCCAAACGGGTGATTCTTGAATTGTCCATATTAATAAATGCTCCTACAAGTAGGGCAGATTATTAATAAAAAATGACAGAATCAATCTGTATCCGACCAGATACATTTTGAGATATGTATCCGACCGGCATCATTCAAGCGGCGATCCCATTCGCAGCCGCCGTTTCTGTTATACCAATAATCCTGTCTTGGTACACCAGCAGAGGAAATGGAATTATTCGCCCAAAAATCCAATGCTGCAATACCCTTTGCCTTTGCGTCCGCATCGTTGTTCACAATTCCTTGCCGGTAAAGAGAATAGGCGGTTGTTGTTTGCTGCCCGACAAAGCCTCCCTCCAAATGGGTATCGTTATCAACAGGTCCATAA
>Ga0118677_10006084_pt1 | contig 20679 bp, 17 predicted proteins | sample AliMusrvi5mmetaG_FD_86154 | JGI IMG/M metagenome (GOLD analysis project Ga0118677, IMG submission 86154)
GTGTGTGATTCATGCCTACACGAAATAGAGCGCTAACAAATCGCCGCTGCCGCCCGGCTTCAGCTCCACAGTTTCACCTCAACCACCACGCTTTCGCCCGGCGGCAGGGCGCGACGTTCGCCCAATAAATGGAAGACACGCAAAGAACAGTCTTACGCGCGACCACCAGATTCATCGTTGCTCTTGTGGTCGCGCTTGTCGTCTTGTATTGGGCATTCTTCAGAAATACCGGCGATCCGCAAATATTTCCGAGGGATGTGGTCGGTACATGGGAGCTTTATCCAGATTTGTTTCATTTAGATCACCACAAGCGTGATTCATATCATGATCTCAGGGTCACAATACTCTCAAATGGATACTTTACTGCGGAAGGAGTTCCGCCCGGAATATTCTTAGACGAAGAGAACCATCGTTCACGCGAAGGAACCTGGAACCTCCGATACGATAGATACAATTATATTGACTTCTGGTTCAATGGTAGTCCCGGTCGCGCGAACGGAGTGTATGGCACACCACTTGAATGGGACCACGGGCATTTGGTATTCAGAGTCGGTGGACAATATGACCTCGTCTTCCTTGCGCGAACAAAAGTTCCAACCGAAGGCGAACAACCGGGCGCTGGCCAACCGGCTTCCAAGCCCGCAGACAAGCCCCCCGTGAAATATCAACCCTCAACTCTCTCGTCGAAGGATGGTCCCCGGTTGCAGAGATGACCAGACCGACCCGAGGCTGCTAACACAAATTCAAGGGCGAACAAATCGCCGCTGCCGACCGGCTTCAGCCCCGTAACTTCACTTCAACCACTACGTTCTCGCCCGGCGGCAGGGCTCGACGTTCTGCAAGAGAAGCCACATGTATAAGCCATTAGCCATTCTAGGTTTCTTGTTCTGCGTAGAATTTCTTGATGCGGAACCCTCTCCAGAAGCTGAGAGGAATCCATTTAAACTGATAGATTCAGCAGACGTGGTTATTTACTATTCACCAGAGAATGATGACAGAATGATGGAAATTAGCGTCGGACCTCGGAAGGACTTAAACAAACCAAGGGAGGTGATTCGAAAAGAGAAATTCTCCCCAACTTCAAAGGACCTTGCGAAATTCTTCCACGAACAGCCCCGAAAAGACCTGATTGTCATAATTTTCGAGAAGAACGTGTTGGAAGACGCACAGCGCATGGCTATTGCAAAGGAGTTCAGATCTTATTTTTTGGCCAGAGGATACAAAAGAATCTTAATTCAGCAGGCCACAAGTGGCGGCCGATTCCCGGTTTACATTGACCACAAAGCAGAACAACCGGGCCCTGCCCAACCGGCTACCCAGCCCGCTGACAAGGCTCCGGCGAAGGATCAACCCTCAACCCCCGCGTCGAAGGAAGCCCCCCGGTAGCCGGATGGCAGGCCCGCACGTTGGGCAACAAGGAATGAATCGTAAACCAGCCATCAGCGAGTTGATTTTTGCGGCTATTGTAGTTGCAGTGAATGCACTTACTTGCGCGTATGCAAGCGGTTGGGGGGGACGTTGGTTGATTGAGCATGGCGCTACAGAGATGTTTCCGATGAGCACGAGACTAGGAATGTCAGCGCACATTTGGTGCCCATTTCTTCTCGGAGTAGCCTTCCTGCTCTATGTATTCACCGGATTCAGGCAACAGGAGCCCACCTTAGCTTTTGGCACTCTCACAGTTTTCTCTTCTTGTGTCAGTGCCTTTGTGATCTTTGGACTGGTTTACGGGATGAACCTTCCATATAACTGACTTTACCCTGCCATCACGCCTAGCAAATCCTGTATGTCAACCGCTCCTTCACCCCTCACAACATCACAAAGTCACCGCAATGACGCGGTGACATCACATTGGGCGTTAGCCAGCATATGAAGACAATCACATTTCTTGCTGCTCTGTTCCTCACGTCAGGGGTTCTGATGGCTGACGATGCAAAACGCGTTGACCCAAATCCAAGCTTCCAGAAGCTCGTGGCTGGTGCCACGCGAGTGGTCGTCCGTGACGGTGGAGATATTTGTTGCGACACGCCTGCTGCGACGCTTAAACAACCAATCCTTTTCGAGATCAAAGATCCTGATGAGATACGAATGCTTGCCGAGAACATCAAATTTCAACTCGGAACCGGCCTTAATCCTTGTGCATATTGCGGGCATCCAGGAATTGATTGGTATGTTGGAGATCGTCGTGTCGCGATTACCGCGGTGGTGGCTGGGCTTGGAATAGTGAGGGGCGGCAGCTTTGCGACATTCACCCCCGAATCCAAGGCTTGGTTTCAGAAATGGCTCATAGATCACGGATTTACCCGCGACGGCGAACCAGCGGGCGCTGGCCAACCGGCTACCCAGCCCGCTGAGAAGGTTCCCGCCAAAGATCATCCCTCAACCCCTACGTCGAAGGAAGGCCCCCGGTAGCCGGATGGCAGCCCGCACGTTCAGCCACCAAAGAAACATTCACATGAAAAAGCTTTTGTGGAGTCTTTCCGTCTTAATCGTCTATGTGGTCGGTTATGCAGTCCTTGTAGACACGCACGTACCTTCACTTTGGAAAGACCAAGGAGACCCTGCCTTTCGATCTTCATATCCCAAGGCCAGCCAAGATGCCATAAGACTCATTGGCATAACGCTAGTCTTTTACAAGGTCGGGCCGGCGAATTACATCTTTCTCCCAATTGACCAATGCTGGAGAAGTGTTAAGGGGCTTCCACCATCGATGATCACAGATTGCGATTCTTATTGGCAGGAGTATTTTGAATACAAATTTGCGTGTGCTGAAATGAAACGCGGCAAGCCAAAGGCAGAACAACCGGGCCCTGCTCAACCGGCTACCAAGCCCGCTGATAAGCCTCCGGTGAAGAATCAACCCCCAACCCCCACGTCGAAGGATGCCCCCCGGTAGCCGGATGGCAGGCCCGCACGTTCTACTCATGAATGAAACAATTCGTTTGGCAACATCAGCATTTTGTATACTCCTTGCTTGCTCCTGCACGGCAACTCGCACGCATGGGAGAGACGAAACAGCGCGAAGGACCGAATCTCAAGTCAGGGAATCACTTTCCATTAAGGATTTGATCGCATCGCTACCACCATACTCATATCACGAAGGCAGCATCGAAGGTGCACAGAAATGGCTTAGGAATGTCACGATTGAGAGAACTGAGCTAAACGGAATCACTTGTGACTCAGTGCTTTTTCCCGCAGATGGATGTCGGGGAGCTACGCGATTCTATTTAGATCGCGTAGCTGGTAAGTATTGGGAACGATACTACGAATGGGAGCCAGGATCGAGTGACACACTCACGGAGTATGATGTTGTGAATAACAAGTTAGTCTTCGTATCCAGTAAAGTCGTCTCTCCACCAATACCACTATAGTAGAACAAGGCGCTGATGGCAAGCCGCCATCAGCCGCACAATCACCCCACAATCTCAACCCAAACACGCGGCTGCCATAGCGCGACGTTCGCACTTGTCCTGTCTTCGAGCGCAGCGATCTACCCGATCCCCATGCAATGGCTGGCGTCTTCCTCGTCCTCGTGGAACTCAGGGTCCATGAGCAGGGAGAGCAGGGCGGAGAGGCCGTAAAGAGCGGCGTAGGCGAGGTCCTTCTTGCGCTTGCCCTCGGCGCGGAACATGAGGAAGCCGCGCTTGGTGAGGCGCGGGGCGAGGTCCGCACCGACCACCACCTTGATGGAGAGGAACTGCGCGAGGGCGGAGGAAAGCACGCGCAGGGCGGCGGCCTGCTCGGCATCGAAGGCGGCCATTTCGGCCGGCGGACGATCATCCACAGGGGAGGGCCAAAGGACGGAACCGGAGGCGAAGAGGCCCTGGGCGATGCGGTGGATGGCCTCGATGGGTCCCTCGTCCGAGCTGCGGTAGCGTTCCTCGCCCCAGACGTGAGCGAGGTCGATGGAGCCGCGCGCGAAAGGCACCAGGACAGGGCTGGCCTGCGGGTAGAGATGGGCGCTTTCCTGGGTGCAGAGGCCGGTGACGCGGTGGTATTGGCCGTCGAAGAACTGGCGCTCCTGCCAGAGTTCCTTTTGCACCCAAGCGCCGCCGCCGCCCGGATCGAACACGATGCGGCGGAAGTTGAAGCGCTGGTGGGCGCGGTGAATGATGCCGGAAAGCTCCGGGGCGCTGCGGCCGAGCACCTCCACAGCCCACACCGGATGGATGCGGAAGGCGCGGTCCTGGAAGCGGAACACGCCACGGGTTTCGCGGGTGCCATCCGGCAGCGGCACGGCGGCCCAGGCAACACCGGCATTGAGGTCGGCCTTGCGGGTGGCGCCGGGGGCGGTGTCCCAGCCGAAGGCGTGGATCGTTTGGGGATCGCGGCGGCGGGTGAGCACCGGCACCCTGCGGCTGGCGGCGGCATTGAGGTCCTTGGCGTCATACCAATCCTCGGTGCCGTGCTCCCACAGGCCCTCCCAGAGCTGGCGGAAGCGGGCGCGGGAAAGCGTGAGACGGTCGCGCCGGATCATGGTGTCGGGCCGCAGGTCCTTCTGGAACTTCGGGCCCCAATCTCGGTAGGACGAGGTGATGATGCCGTAGCCCTGGGAGCCATCCCGGATGAGCGAGCGGAACGCCTTGACGCGGCGGTAGAAGGGATGGGAGTCCGGGTCCTCGGCGTGGCCCATCATCACCACATGGTTCTTCCACACGGGATGATCGTTGTTGTATCCCGGCGCAGTGACGCGGCCGAGGATCTGGTTGTCCAGCGCGTCGGAGGAACGATCCATCACCTTCGATTCGTCTAGGCCCACGTCGTGAAAGCGCTTGGACGCCTGGTTTTCGGCATTCTGGGCGAGGTTGGCAGCCGGGCACTGGACGATGGAGTTGTTGCGATAGACCCACTGGATGGCCCCCTTGAGCGCCTGGTAGCCGAGCCTGCCGCCGTGGGTGGGCCGCAGTTCGGCGCGGAAGACAGGGCAGGTTTCGAGGTATTTCTGATACTTGGGCGCGAAGTTGGATTGGGCGCTGTCCAGCGTGGGATAGTAAATGCCGATGATGCGGTGCGGGTAACGGCCGGGCTGGGGCAGCAGGATCGCGCGGAGCTGCGCCCAAATCCACAAAATTTCCGTCTTGCCGGTGGAGATGCCCGAGTCGTCGATCAACTCCGGCACCCACCACATCATGCGCAGGCGCGCCTGCTGGAACACGTCCAGCTCCACGCCGAAGATCGCCCAGGCGGCGAGCACCGGATCGCGGATGTAGGCTTCGAGGACGGATTGTTTGAGGCAGAGCATGGGTGGAAGAAGTGGTCAGTAATCAGTGGTCAGTAATCAGTGGGAGAGGTGGCGAGTTGCGAGGGAGAAGCGCGGGGCTCGTCTTTACACTTGCCACCTGCCACCTGGCACTTGCCACTCGGCCTAGTGGGTTTCATCGTGCGGCGGAGACGTCAAGGAGAAATACGACGGGAAGACGACTCGCCGTTGTCCGAAGACATGGGAGGATTTCGCGCAAAGGCGCAACGACGCAAAGCGTGGGTTCCCTCGATTGGTACATGCGGTCGATGCCTTCCAGTTCGAGGGTGTTCTCGAATACACCTGAACTCGAAGCCGCCTCCCGGCAGAAACCGCTGCCCAAAGAATTTTTCAACGAATTTTCTTGGCAAAGCGGGCCGGATAGGTATTTTCGTGTTTGGGGAATTTCCCATGAATCCGGATGCAAACCACTGCCCCTTGCCCAAATTCGCCGAAAAGCGCGGATTGGAGTCTGTTCATTGAACTAGAACGTCTGAATCAATGACGAGAATCCTGAAATTTCGCCGAATTTGTTTCGTGCTGATAGCAGCTTTCAGCGTGTCCCGGTCACTTGCTGTCGGGATCGCGGCGCTCAAGGAACAGCCTTTTCACGCCGACGCCATCGCATCTATTTTAGTTTATCAAAAAAAAACTGATGATGGATTAGCACCATTTGTGGTGTTTCAGACAGAGAAAAATGTGGTGACGATTGATAGACCCCGAATCGCGGCACTTGTCGATGTCCCTACCTCAATACCCGCCAATATCACGGAAGCCGCAGAGATTTCGGCAATACGCAAGTCATTGAAGGACCTTACTACATTCAGCACCCGGTTCCCGAAATCGTCTCCAACGCTAGCGAACCCCATAGCTTCCCTTACTGTTCATATTTCAAAATTTGATAATGGTCAACGGAGAGTAAATGGGAAATGGCTAGCACCTGAAGAATATGCCGCTTGGAAAGAAGCGGAAAAAAAGGAAAAACAGTCCCAGCTTGAGGCAGAAAGCGCCGACCGTCTTAGGCTCCAAGAACAGGCGCGTGAATTCCAACGTTTTGAGCAAGAAGCAATCCAAGCGAAGCGACAAGAAGAAGAGCGTCAGCAAGCAAAGGCCGCCGAAAAAGAGAAAAAATCTGCGGAGGCCCAAGAAAGATTTGTTCAAGAGATAAGAGGAACGGCGAAAAAAACTGTTACCGATTGGTACTGGCTGGCCGTGGTGGATGGAGCAGAAACTCCGGAGGATTTCAAGAAGTTAATTGGAAGACCTCCCGACACACAGTACGGAGATGGCAGTTTGCTCTGGGATCATGCCTGTTGGAACCCGCTTACAGAAAAAATGGAGGAACTCCGGATTGATAGTGTAGACTACCGGATAACAAATTACGAAAATATTAACTATATCTCAAAAGATTATGTATTTCGTTGCGGTGGAAAAAAATTGGAAATGCGCAATTCAGAGCGATATCTGAAAGAAATGAAAGAAACTTTTTCTAAATGATTAAATGAACGATTTGTTAATGCCGCACGTCGTTGAGCAACAATGTTCGAAAAAAGGATGCAAATAACAATATGCCCCCATTGTGAGCAGCGGATAGAAGCTGACGATTCGTTCGCCGGAACAACAGCCAAGTGTCCGTCTTGCAGCGGAGACGTGAGTATCCCATCGCCAGGCCGAAAGGCGAAGCATTCTCTTCCAATCAAAATGAACCAGAACAAAAATACTATTTTATCCGTGGCGGCGCTCGTCCTTGCATTAATCGCAATTCTCATGCAACTCGGTGTCTTTCCAAGATCTAAACTCGATTTCACGACACCTGAGAACGCAATCAAGTCGTTTGCGGAGGTCAATCATTCAGGTTCATTCATGGATTACAGAAGAATGGATAAGCTGCTTCGAGATGATTCGGATTGGCAGTCGATTCCGCCCAAGAAGATCGAGATCGCGAAGACTCTTGAAGTCAAAGATACTGGTGATAGTGATTACGACGGGGGAGTTATTTGTTTCCTGAAGTTCAAGAAGTCTGATGGCGTGAATAACCATAAAGTCATCTTTCTCAAGAAAACCAAAAAGGGGTTGTTCCAAAATTCTTATCTTGGAAGCGGAATTGATAAGGAATATGGTAGCCTTATTCAGGCTTGGGAGAAGAACGGAACCCTCAAATGACGAAGAATCGAACGCCCCCCCTGGACAACCGGCGTAAGTCCTGATCCTGTCAGCCGCAGAGGGACAGGAGATCGGTGAGGGGTTCCAACAGAGCGAGGAGGGGGAGGCCGCAGCGGATCCCGCCAAGGATCAGCGGGGTCTTGCCGGCGATGGCACGGGGGCGGACATTGCGAATAGACGCCTCAAGCGGGATGCCATCGAGAGTGACCCGAAGCCTGAGCTTCCTGGCGATCTCAAAGGCGATGCGGCGGGCTTCGGGTCACTCTCGATGGCATCCCGCTTCGATTCTAATGAAGGCCTCGAGGCCGAGGGAAATGACCCACTCGGCGGGAGAACGAGACGGGACGGAGGCTTGCATGTCGGTGATGGCGGGACAGACGAACGGAACGACGATTTTATTTTTCATTTGCGGACGTATTGGCTCTGGGGGCGGCGGACATCGCCGCCCGGTTTAATGCAACAGGATGGAGGTTGATTCGGGGACAGCACGGCGCTGTCGATCACCACCCCGCAGAACCCGGATCACAAGCCACTGGGGCGCAGCTACGGATAGCTTGCGCCAGGCCACACTTGTGCTTGCGATTACCGGCCCTAACGAGGCGGCACGGGAACGGCATTTCAAGGCGCGGCCTGAAGCGGCACGCGGCCGGGCAGAACCCCAAACGGCGGGACATTCCGCCCGCCGGGGTGGTTCACAAGTGAGGCTGCCGCGAGATCGCGCGATGCGCGGGAAATGACTGATGAGGCTTTCATGGCGTTATTTTATGGGGTTGTCGGCTGCGTTATTTATGGGGTTATTGCTGCGTTATTTATCGGGTTATTGGTCGCGTTATTTTATGGAATTATCGGTCGCGGTATTTATTGGGGTATGGGCTACAGTCTCCGGAACTTGCGGCTCCCGCCATTCCAAAATGGACAGGCATCCGGACAACACTTCGCGAGTGTGGAATTTCCGGCGACGCTGGCAAGCACAGAATTCTAATTTATTTTTAACAGATAGAAAGACGCAAGGCGCGAGACGCAAGGCGCGAGACGCAAGGCGCGAGACGCAAGACCCAAGACTGCAAGACGCAAGAGAAGAGGAAGAGAGGCCGGAGGGCGGAAGGGCGGAAGGGCGCGGTAGGGCGTGGCGGCCTCGCCGCGCCGACTTGTCGCCGCAGGCGTGAAGCGGATGAGGAGACCACGGATAGCACGGATTGCACGGATGGACGCGGATGCCGGGGCTTGCCGCCGGGCGTGGCGAGTTGGGGGACGACCTGATTAGGTGCTTGCCTCGGGGCCGGTGGCCGCTTAGCCTCCGGTGAACGGTGGCTCCATGCTGATAGGGCTGTCGGAATCCTGCTCGCATCGAATGCCCTCTGACGCCCCCTCCGTATGAAAGAAGCCGCCGCCAGGATCAAAATCAACAAGCTGCTGGAAAATGCGGGTTGGCGGTTTTTCGCTGATGCCAGCGGCCCTGCCAACATCCTGCTTGAACCCGGCGTTACCCTCACCAAACAAGCCCTCGACGGGCTCGGCGAGGACTTTGAAAAGGCTGTGAAGGGCTACATTGATTTTCTCCTCCTCAACCAGAAGGGGTTCCCTTTCATCGTCCTGGAAGCCAAGGCTGAAAACAAAAGCCCGCTCGTTGGCAAGGAACAGGCGCGCAAGTACGCCAAGTCCCAGAACTGCCGTTTCGTCATCCTCTCCAACGGCAACCTGCATTATTTCTGGGACCTGGAGCGTGGCAACCCGTATCTCATCACCGCGTTTCCCACGCCCGCATCCGTCGCCGGTTACCAAAAAACCGCACCGGACCCCAAACGCCTCGTCGAGGAACTCGTCGGGGATGACTACATGGTGCTCTCTCAGCGCCCGGGCTATGCCTCGGAAGCCGCATGGAAAAACGAAGCCGAGCGTGCCATCTTCATCGCGGTCAACGCCCTCCGCTTCCTCCGCCTCTATCAGTTGAAGGCCATCCACCTGATTCAGCAGGCCATCGCCAAAGGCTTCGACCGCTTTCTCCTGGAGATGGCCACCGGCACCGGCAAGACGCTCACCGCGGCCGCCATCATCAAACTCTTCCTCCGCACCGGCAACGCCAGCAGGGTACTTTTCCTCGTGGACCGACTGGAACTGGAAGACCAGGCTTGGAAGGCATTCGGCAAAGTCCTGAAGAACGACTTCAAAACCGTCATCTACAAGGAAAACCGCGACGACTGGAACAAAGCCGAGATCGTTGTTACCACCGTCCAGTCGTTGCTCTTCAACAACAAATACCAGCGGCTGTTTTCGCCCACCGACTTCGATCTTGTCATCTCGGACGAAGCGCACCGCTCCATCGGCGGCAACGCCCGCGCCGTGTTTGATTACTTCGTCGGCTACAAGCTCGGCCTCACCGCCACGCCCAAGGATTACCTCAAAAAGTTTACCAAGGACAAACCCACGACCAAAGACCCGCGCGAATTCGAGCGCCGGCTGTTGCTGGATACCTACCGCACATTTGGTTGCGAGGATGGCCAGCCCACGTTCCGTTACTCGTTGCTGGATGGCGTGAAGGACGGCTTCCTCATCAATCCCATCGTCGTGGACGCCCGCAGCGAAGTGACCACCCAGCTCCTTTCCGACGAGGGTTTCGTCGTCGAGTTCAAGGACGACGACGGTGAAGACCAGAAGGAATCCTTCAAGCAGCGCGAGTTTGAGAAACGCTTTTTCTCCGACGCCACCAACCAGGTCTTTTGCAAAACCTTCCTTGAAAACGCCCTGCGCGATCCTGTTAGCGGCGAAATCGGCAAGTCCATCATCTTTGCCGTCAGCCAGAACCACGCCGGCAAGCTCGCCCAAATCCTCAACCTGATGGCCGACAAGATGTTTCCCGGCAAATACCAGTCGGACTTTGCCGTGCAGGTCACCTCCCAGATTGACGGTGCCCAGCAGCTCACCATCAACTTCACCAACAATAATCTGCTCGGCTCCGCGAACTTCATTCCCACCTACAAGACCAGCAAGGCCCGCGTCTGTGTCACAGTGGGCATGATGACCACCGGCTACGATTGCCCGGACCTGCTCAACCTCGGCCTCTTCCGTCCGATCTTCTCGCCCACCGATTTCATCCAGATCAAAGGCCGGGGCACCCGCAAGCATGACTTCCGCGATCAACTCTTCGACCAGACGATCAAGGATGCCGTCAAGGAGCCTAACAAGACTGCCTACAAGCTCTTCGATTTCTTCGCCAACTGCGAATACTTCGAGGAAGAGTACAACTACGATCAGGTGATCAAGTTGCCGAAACCTCCAGCACAGGGAGGTGAAGGCGGGGGCGACGGGCCGGTGGTGACCGGTGACGGATACGAGCATCTTGGCGGAGACATCCTCGTGGACATCACGGAGGAGGCCATTGGCCTGGATGGCATGAAGATCGACCGCATGTTCTATGAGAAATTCGAGGACACGGTGCGGGAAAACGACTTCATCGCCGCCAGCGTGGAGGCCGGCCAATGGGACCGGGTCATTGATTATGTGAACAAGGAGGTTTTCGACAAACCCACGGAGTTCTACACCCTCGACAAGCTGCGCAAAGCCGCGGCGGTGGACCGCCGGCTCACGCTGCGCGAAATCCTGGAGAAAATCTTCGGCCTCATTCCGCGGTTCAAGTCGAAGGACGAGCTGCTGGAAGAGGAGTTCTCCAAGTTCGTGGCCGACCAGAAGCCCGAGGAGCCGAACGTGATCCCCGCCCTGAAGCAATTCTTCAAGGCATACGTCACCGACAGCCAGGTGCGTGACATCATCGAGACCCACCGAATCACCGCGCTGTACACGAATTCTTCATTCACCATGGAGGATTTGAAGGCCGTTCCGCCCAAATACCGCAAGATCATCCCCGAGTACATCAAGGACTACGTTTCCCTGAACCAATTTGTCGCCTGAGCCATGTCGATGAAATTAATACTTGAGGAAGCCGGGTTTGGCTTGCATGCTGTGCCCATCAAACCCGCCGCGCCTCTGCTTGCATGCGTAATTCGGCGGGTGTTTTTTTGCCCGGATGATGCCGCAAGCCCTCAGCCAATACCATGAGCAAAGCCACGAAAACCACCGTCGAAGTCCAGGGTGCCTCCATCACCGTTCTTTCGCATGACCAGCAAGACGTCATCTGTCTGACCGATATCGCCAAATACAAAAACCCGGAGCACCCGGACGATGTGATCCGCAACTGGTTGCGCAGTCGCAGCACGGTGGAGTTTCTCGGAGTTTGGGAGCGGCTCAACAACCCCGGTTTTAATCCCGTCGAATTCGACGGGATTAGAATGCAGACCGGCCTCAACAGTTTCGTTCTCACGCCCAAACAATGGATCGAAAAGACCGGGGCGATCGGGCTCACCTCAAGTGCTGGACGCTACGGCGGCACATACGCGCACAAGGACATCGCCTTCGAGTTCGCTTCCTGGGTTTCCGTTGAGTTCAAGCTCTACCTCATCAAGGAGTTCCAGCGCCTCAAGGACGAGGAGAACGAGCGGCTCAAGCTCGGGTGGAACCTACAGCGCACCCTGGCCAAGATCAATTACCGCATCCACACCGACGCCATCAAGGAGACCCTCATCCCGCCGTCCCTCACCAAGGCGCAGGTCACCCGCGTTTATGCCGACGAAGCCGACCTGCTCAACGTCGCGCTCTTCGGTATCACCGCGAAGCAGTGGCGCGACGCCCATCCCGCCGCCGAAGGTAACATCCGCGATCACGCGCCCTTGGAGCAACTCGTGGTGCTCACCAATCTCGAAAGCCTCAACTCCGTGCTCATCCGGCAGGGACTGCCCCAGCCAGATCGCCTGCTCAAGCTCAACGAAATCGCCATCACCCAGATGCGCACGCTGCTGGCAGATCATAACGTAAAGCGCCTCAAGTAATGTTAGACACCGCCACCAAACGCCGCATCGACACCGCCCGCGACATCCTCGTGGGCAAAGTCCCCGATCCCAAATCCCAGGTGGAGCAGATCACCATCGCCCTCATCTACAAGTTCATGGACGACATGGATGCGGAGGCGGAGGAACTCGGAGGCAAGCGGTCATTTTTCACCGGCGAATATGCCCGCTACGGCTGGGCCAAACTCATGAGCCCCGCCCTGGGTGGACACGAAATGTTAGGGCTTTATGGCGAGGGAATCTCCAAGATGCCCGAAAACCCAGGCATCCCACCCCTCTTCCGCGACGTCTTCAAGAACGCCTATCTGCCATACCGTGATCCAGAGACTCTCAAGGCCTTTCTCAAGATCATCGACGAGTTCACCTACGATCACAGCGAGCGCCTCGGCGATGCCTTCGAGTATCTCCTGTCCGTGCTCGGCTCCCAGGGCGATGCCGGGCAATTCCGCACCCCGCGCCACATCATTGATTTCATGGTCGAAGTCGTCGCTCCGCAAAAGGGTGAGACTATCCTCGACCCCGCTTGCGGCACCGCCGGGTTTCTCATCTCCGCCTACAAGCACATCTTGCGGGCGAATTCTTCGCCCACAAAGGATGAAGGCAGAAAGATGAAGGATGAAGGGCAGAAGGATTCATCCTTCATCCCTCGTCCTTCAACCATTTCCACCCTCACCCCGGACGAAAAGGCACGCCTCGCCAGGAACTTCAAGGGCTACGACATCTCGCCTGACATGGTGCGCCTCTCACTGGTGAACCTCTATCTCCACGGCTTCACCGATCCTCATATCTACGAATACGACACTCTCACCTCCGAGGAGCGCTGGAACGAATACGCCGACGTGATCCTTGCCAATCCGCCTTTTATGTCCCCGAAAGGCGGCATCAAGCCCCACAAGCGCTTCTCCATCCAGGCCAAGCGCAGCGAGGTGCTCTTCGTGGACTACATGGCCGAGCACCTTACGCCCGCCGGTCGCGCCGGGATCATCGTGCCCGAGGGTATCATCTTCCAGAGCCAGGGTGCCTACAAGGACCTTCGCAAAATGCTTGTGGAAAACAGCCTCGTCGCCGTCGTCTCGCTGCCGGCCGGCTGTTTCAATCCATACTCGGGTGTGAAAACCTCCATCCTCATCCTCGACAAGGCTATTGCCAGGCAAAGTGACACCATCGCCTTCTTCAAAGTCGAAAACGACGGCTTCGGCCTCGGCGCCCAGCGCCGCGCATCTGACAAGGACGATCTCCCGCATGTTCAAGCCGAACTCGCCGCTTACCTACAAGCCCTCCGAGCCAAAGCGTCCACCGAGACCATCCTTGCCCTAACGTCCACTGCCCAGATCGTGCGGAAAGAAAAAATCGGCGCGAATGGCGACTACAATCTCAGCGGCGAGCGGTATCGGGAGAGTGTTGCATCTAACACTGCATTCCCGCTCGTGCCTGTTGGGCGATTCATGAAGCAGGGCGTGAAGACGGTTGATCCGCGAACCTCACCCGACGAAGTGTTCGAGCTGTGGAGCATCCCAGCGTTCGACGCAGGCAGTCCCGAATTTCTGCGGGGTGGTGAAATCGGTTCGCAAAAAAAGGTTGTGTCTCCTGGCGACGTTCTCCTGTCCCGAATCATCCCTCATATCCGGCGTGGGTGGGTTGTTCGGGAGAACATAGACGGACGACGTCAGGTCGCTTCAACGGAGTGGATTGTATTTTCGAGCGACAAGGTTGAGCCAGGCTTTCTGCGCCACCTTCTCGTTTCAGATTTCTTCCATGTTTCCTTCATGCAGACAATTACTGGCGTTGGCGGTTCTCTCTCTCGCGCCAATCCGGGAGCCGTCGGTGAAATCAAAATCCCCCTGCCGCCGCTGGAGGTGCAGAAGGAGATCGTGGCGGAGATCGAGGGCTACCAGAAAGTCATCAACGGTGCCCGCGCCGTCCTCGACAACTACCGCCCCCACATCCCCATTCACCCCGACTGGCCGATGGAAGTTTTTGGGGAGGTCGCCTCAGCCATCACGCCACCGGCAAAGATTCAGGCGGGAGATTTCAGCGATGTCGGACGCTATCCAGTCATTGACCAGTCGCAGAATGCGATTGCTGGTAGAACTGATGACGAAAGCACGCTGGTTGATGGGACGGGCGGACTTGTGATTTTCGGCGACCACACCTGTGCCGTGAAGTTCATTAACGAGCGTTTCGCGCAGGGTGCGGATGGCATCAAGATCATCCAAGCTGGCGCACGGCTTAAGCCGAAGTTTATCTATTTTTACCTGTTAAGTCAGCCAATCGAACAGGACGGATACAAGCGACACTTCGGCAAACTCAAAGAGTCGCGCATCGCAATCCCACCCCTCGCCACGCAGCAAGCCATCGTGGCGGAGATTGAAGCCGAGCAAGCGCTGGTGGCCGCGAACCGCGAACTCATCACCCGCTTCGAGAAAAAGATCCAAGCCACCCTCGCCCGCGTGTGGGGGGAAGGTGTGCCCAACGCCACTGAAAACCACTGAAAACACAGTCTAACTTACTATGAGAAACGAAGCTTCATTTCATGCGCCGCTTCATCCGAAAGACACGGAAAAACAGACCGTAGGGTGTCGTCATACAAACCCGGACATTTGCGCCAAGAACCGAATTCCCAACAAGTGTGCATTCGTGACCGCTGACGGCATGTGTTACGCGCCACCGCAATCTTGGCCCAAGCAGTTCAAGAAACTGCAAGAGAAGGAACTAACGGAGTGAATCACGCCGGGTAAGCGGTGCGTATAGGCCGGCTATAGCACTACACATCCATGCAAGCTGCGACCCTGAAGTCATTGGAAGTTCAAATGAGGCTCAATGCTTCTCGTGACGCTTTGGGTCCTGACCTGGAAAGTCTTGAAGAGCTTCAATGGTCTCGTTCTATTCGCGGTGGAAGACGATCCAATAGATCCCGGAGACACCACCACAGGAGATGGTTGCTGAGACGTCGTGCGAAAATACAAAGGTGCCGAATTAGAAAAATTCGCCAGAGCAGGAGTATCGAAAGCCACTTGGCAAGTGCTCTGTCAATGAACAAACATACTGTGACGAGCGTCCGCTGCGATGATTCCCGGCGTATCACCATTAATCTTCCAGAGCGCCTGAATTTTCTGGAAGATTATGAAGATACATGCAGTCACTTCGCCATTCTAAGAAATGCTGTGGAAAAGGGATGGAGAATCAAGAGGCTTGATTTCAGTAAGATTAGTTCTATTTCGACATCCGCAGCTTTGGTGTTAGCTAGCACGGTCGATCAGTGGAAGGAGCGAGTCCGAGGGAGACTCAAGGCGGATCTGCCATCATGGCAAGCTGATATTACGAGGCTTCTTTGTCAAATGGGATACTTTGAATTACTTGGACTGAGAAAGCCGGCGCACGAATGGCCGCGAGGCGATACCACATTTCTTCCATTTATGAGGGGAAAGGTTGGAGGTGAGGATTCAGGCGCAATGGCAAAGCAACTCCGAGTCAATATTGAAAACATGGTTGGGGGTAGCATCAGAAAGCACTTTTTGTTTGAGGGTTTGTCGGAAGCGATCACGAATGTCAGCCAACATGCGTACACAGATGTTGTGGACGACAAGAGAAAATATTGGTGGCTTTCCGCGTCGTTCAATTCAGTGACCAGGGAGCTTTGTGTCACATTTTATGATAAGGGGGTTGGAATCCCCAAGACCCTGCCGGCTCACAAGTTGTTCGAAAAAATCAAGCTGGTGTTTGACGCGTGGTCTGACTCGAAGAAGATCGAGGCGGCAATGGAAATCGGGCGAACTTCGTCGGGCATGGAGGAGCGTGGCAAGGGGCTCCAGAATCTAATAGAATTTGCCAAAGCCCACGAAATTGGTAAGGTACGCGTGAGCAGCCTTCGCGGCTGTTTCGAAGAAGCGTATGAGACCGGACAATCAGGTGAACAAGAGATGGGACGGAGCCGAACAGATTTCAGGCATTCGGTCGGCGGAACCCTAATTGAATGGTCAGTAATTCTTAAATGTTAAAAAGATGAAAACAATATCGATTGGCAAGGATTATTCGGATACGCCCCTCGGAAGGTATGAGGGGGATGGCCCATTCAATGGAACCAGGTTTCGTGAAGAGTTCCTGCGTCCGGCTTTGGAGAGCGGTGAGGCCGTGCATGTCAAGATTGACGATACCGAGGGTTATGGATCTTCTTTTCTGGATGAGGCGTTCGGTGGTCTGGTCCGTTTTGGCTATTTTTCCGCGAGCGAATTGCAGAGCAAGCTTGTGATCGAGCTGGAAGACCAGGACTACAATCTCTACAAAAACCTGATATGGAGATATATTGATAGTGCCCAACCGGCACCGAAATAGGTCCACCTTATAGCGGAATCTTTAATAGACTAGAATATGCAAGCTTGCATCCTAAAATTTTTGTGGCATATAACCCCTGCTCTAACAACAGTGGTTCTGGGAGCATTCGCCGCACACTGGTTTTTCGTGCGCAATGGAAATGCGGGGGCATTCGTTGATGCTCTTGTGAGAGAATTGGAGGGACTTCGTGCTGACTCTCTGGAATACTGGAATGCGGCCCCCTCGTCGCAGAACAACGAGGGACGCATGACAATGTTAGAGCAGAAGATTAAGGGGTCAATCAAGAGCATTTCATCAGACGCGGGGCATTTCTGCCGCAAATACAAGAAGGGGATGAGAGCGGAAATTGAGCGGCTAATGTCGAATCTCTCCGATTCTGCAACCGGGGGAGAGTTTGAATCCAAGAAGAGGAAGGCCGATTCCGGGAGATATATATTGATTGTTAATTCTATTAATGAAGTCCGGTCTTGTCTCTTGAAGACCAAGCTTTAGAAGGTGGGCGAGACGGCCACGCTTGGAAGTTCGCGGTGGGGGGGAGAGAAGAGGGGATGGGCAGAAGAGGAGGAGGCTCCCACAGGATGCGGAGGATGCACGCAGGATTCACGCTGGAAGCGCGTCACCACCCAGCGCCACCCTGCCAAACGGCCCATTCACTTTCCTCTCGTCATCCCTGGCGGCAAGCCGCGGGCATGCAGACACCAGAAGACCTGCCGCAGGATGCGGCAGGCAGCACCCTGGAAGGGTGCGCCCCCCAAAGAGAAGCCGCAGCTACCTGAAATCCTTGGTTCCCTTGGCGACGAAATCCGGGAAGCGGTCGAGCACGAAGTCGAGACGCGGCGGGATTTCCTGGGAGCTGCGGTTGATGAAGAGCCACTTGAAGGCGCAATCCACATCCGCCTCGCTGTGATTGTCGAGCACTCCGAGCGCCTTGACGGTGAGGGTTTCCGCCCATTCCCTGGAGGCGGGGGGATTGCGCCGCAGAATCTTGCAAATCTGATGGACGAACATGACGGCCTCGCGCAACTCGGTCTTGCCGATGGTTTCGAGCATCGGGTTGGAGGTCTTGGCGAAGAAATCGAGTTGCTCGTCGGCGGCGGCGGCGGAGACGCGGCGGGCGATGTTCACGCCCTTGGAGACGCCGCCGAGGCGGGAGTTGGAGATGTCGCGCGCGCCGGAATGGTTGGCCGGGAAAAAGTCCACGAGCACGAGTTCGGCGGAGCCGCCATCGACCGGGGCGAGGGTGAAGAACCCGGCCCTGATGGCATATTCCACAAAGGCTCCAGGCTCGCCCTCCCAGCCGCAGTATTGCTCGATGATGGCCACCGGCTGGCTGGCGGCCCGCTGCGCCGGATCGAGCGGAACGGCGCGGCGGTCGTCGCGGGCGATGCCGAAATCCTTCCAGACCAGGAACATGCTCCAGAGGGATGATGCGTTGTCCGATGTCCGTTGTCGGTTGTCCGTGGAAGAACAGCGGAGATAAGCGACAAGGGAGCGGTCGCAGGGACGCTCGCCGAAGTTTAGGGGGAAGATGATAGAGGTCATAACCATGCAAGGTGAAATTATAGAGGGCGCTGGCGCGAAGCATTAAATTCTAAGCATGAAATCCTAAACGAAGAGGAAGAGGAAGAGAAGAGCGCGTTCTAACGAACGCGGCCACGAAGAGATAGCGAGAATGAGAAGCGTATGGCGCATCTTCGTTTAGAATTTAGGATTTAAGATTTAGGATTTTCTCGACGGAGGAGAGATCGACCTCCCCGGTGGCGGAGGAAACCAGCAGGCCGCGATGGGTGGCCATGCCGGGCCGTCGGCACACGTCCTCGAAACAGTCCCTTCCCGGCATGGTCTTGAGCATGGAGGCGGCGAGGGTGGCTCCCCAGGTGGGCATGGCGAGCGGATAGTTGTTGGTATCGTGCATCACGACGACCTTTGCGAGCCATGAGAGCGCCCGCAGGACATCCGGGAAAGCGCCCCAGCGATGGTCGCCGTCGATCACGACCAGATCGGTGGGCCCGGTTTCCCCTTCCCAATAAGGGCTGGTGTGAAGCGTGACCTTGTCTGGGAACTTGCAGGCCGCGATGACGCGCCCGAGCGAAGGATCGGGTTTGACCTCGAGTTCGAGGGGATCGACGGGGATGGCTTTGAGCGGCACATCGTTGTCGGGTTTGCCGATGGCCTTTTCAGGGACGACGATGAGGGCTTTCTTGGGCGGTGCGATGGTTTCCTTGATATCGTTTTTGATACCCTCAAAGAACGTGCGCACCATGGGTGCGGCCATGCGTCCGCCGGAAACCCCCTCACTGGGTTGGCCTTCATAGAGGACGGCGAAGGAATAACGCGGATTGTCCTGGGGCAGGAACCCGGCGAACCAGGCGAGGTGCTGGTATTTGGCCTTGGGTCCCCATTGGGCGGTTCCGGTCTTGCCACAGAGTTTGGTATAACTGAGAGCTCCGGCACCGCCGGTGCCGCCGCCCGAGTTGACCACGTCGGACATTCCCTGGTGGACGATTTCCACCGCTTTGGAATCCACACCCAACCAGTTCCGGCGCTCCGGCACCGGAGCCTGGATGACGCGGCCGCGGGTGTCCTGGATCTGGCGCACGAGTTGGAGTTTCGGCAAGGCACCACCATTGGCGATGCCGGCCATCGCCTGGGCGACCTGCAATGGGGACGCGAGCAGGCAGCCTTGGCCGATGGCCATGTTGGCGGTATCGCCATCGAGGATGCGGCGGTGCTCGTGTTTGAGCATCCACTCGTCGTTGGGCACCAGGCCTGGGGTCTCGCCGATGAGCGGCAGGCTGGTGTGATCGCCAAAGCCGAGCCGCCGGGCCAGGTTTAGGAACGCGGTGGGTCCGACCTTGATGCCGACCTGATAGAACCAGGTATTGCACGAGCGGGCCAGTGCGCGTTTCACGTTGATCTCACCTTCCGGGACGCTGGTCCAATTGTTGAAAACCGTGCGACCGACGGAGATGGCCGCCGGGCAATCGATGAGGGTTTCCTCGGTGACGGTGCCATTGTTGAGGGCGGCCAGCGCGATGACCGGCTTGAACGACGAGGCGGGCGGATAGCCGGATTGGAATGCGCGACCGAACAACGGCTGCACGGGATCCGCCTCCAATTGTTTGAACTCCGCATCGCCAATGCCGGGGACGAAGCGGTTCAGATCGAACGACGGTCGCGACGCCATGACGAGCACCTCGCCGGTGACCACGTCGATCACCACGAAGGCGCCGCGCTTGCAGCCACCGCGCAGGGTTTTCTCGGCGAGCCGCTGCCAATCGAGATTGAGCGTGGTAACCAGCGTGCCGCCCGGACGCGGGCGCTTGACCTGTTCTTCTAACAATTTATTGCCATTTTCATCGAACAGCAGTTTTTTCACCCCGGGTTCGCCGGTGAGCTGGGTGTTGAAGATTTTCTCCAAGCCGGCGCGGCCCTCGGTTTCCTCCCATAACGGTTCGTTGAAATTGATGGGACCGGTGGGCAATTTGCCGACGCTGCCGGAATAGCCGATGATGTGGGCGGCCATCTCGCCCTGCGGATAATACCGGCGGTAGAGCGGATTGAGGATGAGTCCCGGGGTGAGCTTGCTCTCGAGCGTCCGCGCTTCCTTCTCGCCGAGCTGCCCGGTCACCAACAAGGGCAACCAGCGGCGGTTCTTGTAGTGATCATATAACTCGTCGTCCGTCTTGGGCGTCACGTTTTTCACCAACGCCTGGAGGAATTCAAGCCGCGTCCGGCCCCATTTGATGATGAACTCGCGGTCCGCGTTCTCGAATTGGCGGAACTGGAGGCCCACCTGATAGGCGACCTGGTTCTGGGCGAGCGGTTTGCCGTCGCGGTCCACGATCAGGCCGCGGGGTGCCGGGATTTTCAAGGTGATCGTGCGGGCATCCTTGCGTGTGTTGATTGCGCCATCGGTGGCACCGCGGGTGACCGGCGCTTCCACGGGCGCGACCGGAGTGCCCGCGGCAGGGCTTCCGGAGGGATCCGTGGCAGGTGCGGCAGCGGGTGAAACCGCTGCCGGCACCTTGGCGGCGGGTGGCGGGG
>Ga0118677_10006087_pt1 | contig 20675 bp, 24 predicted proteins | sample AliMusrvi5mmetaG_FD_86154 | JGI IMG/M metagenome (GOLD analysis project Ga0118677, IMG submission 86154)
GTGTAAAAGTCGGAGTCCTGGCTCGCCTCGAAGAGTTCGCGGGCTTCCCGGACGTGCTGATCGTCGCGGCCCAACCTCATGAGCAGGTCGCGTCCGCTGACGAGGGCGGCGCACAGGGCCGCGGCGGGGACGCAGTCGAACCGGGCCGCCTCCAGGAGCATGCGCGAGTAGCGTGGATGCATCGGGAGCCGCAGCATCCGGCGTCCGATCGGGGTGAGATCCGCCTCGATTCGGAGGGCAGGACGGGAAGCGGAAGAAGCCGTCCCGGGAGCCGCCGAGCCCTGGCGCTGCAAAGCACCCAGCGTGTGCAGCAGATCCTCGGCGCGTTCGACCGCCTGCGGATCGGGCCGGTCGAGCCAGTCGAATTCCGACGCGCGGCGGATCCCGAGCGAGTGCAAGAGCAGGACTACTTCGGCGAGATCGCTGCGCTGAATCTCCGGGGTGGCGCGTTCCGGCCGGTTTAGCTGGCTGCTTTCCGTCCACAAACGGTGGCAGGTGCCCGGGGCGGTGCGCCCCGCCCGGCCCTGGCGTTGGGCGGCCGACGCCCGGCTAATCGGCTCCAGCAGCAAGGTGCCGATGCCGCGTTCGGCGTCGTACCGGGCGATGCGCGCCAGTCCGCTGTCCACGACGTGGCGGATGCCGTCGATGGTGATGCTGGTCTCGGCGACGTTGGTTGCGACGATGATTTTGCGCAGGGCGTTGGGGGCGAAGGCGCGGTCTTGCTCCTGCGGTTCGAGTTCGCCGTGCAAGGGGATGCATGCCACCCGCTCATGCGTTCGCAGGCCCCGCAGCGCGTCGAGGGTGCCGTTGATCTCGCCGCGCCCCGGCATGAAGACGAGAATGTCGCCGGGAGCATCGCTGTTGATGATGCGTTCGACCGCCTCGGCCGCTTGCGCGGTGATCGCGCGCTGGTCGGGGAGAGCCAGATAGCCGACCGCCACGGGATGGCTTTGGCCTTCGGAGATGAGGATCGGGCACGGCTGCAAATACGCGGCGACGGGCTCGGCATCGAGTGTGGCGGACATCACCAGCATGACCAGCTCGGGACGCTGGGTTTGCTGCAAGCGTTTGACCAAGGCGAGGGCGACATCGCTGAGCAAGTTGCGCTCGTGGAACTCATCGAATACCACGGCACCAATGTTGGAGAGCGTGCGATCATCCTGGAGCCAGCGCAACAGAATGCCTTCGGTGACAAAACAGATGCGGGTGCCGACGCTGGTGTGATCGTCGAAGCGGATTTGATAGCCGACCTCAGCGCCGGGTTTGCCCCCGCGCTCCCAGGCGACGCGGGCGGCCACGCTGCGGGCGGCGACGCGCCGGGGTTGCAACACCACAATCATCTTTTCGCCCGCGATTCCCGCATCCAGCAGCATCTGCGGCACCTGCGTGGTCTTGCCCGAACCGGTGGGCGCGACAAGCACCAGGCGATTGCCGGCTTGCAGCGTGCGCAGGATGTCGGCGTGGATCTTCCAGATGGGTAGCGCGGTGGCGGCAGGCATGAACGGGACGCGCACGCTAGGGCAGAGCGCGCGTAATGCCAACACGAAGCTTGGCAGAACCACAGACGGGGTCGGTCGAGGGGGCCTGTCCCGCGTCACGAGCATTTGAGTCTGCATCTGTGAGTCTGCCCATTTCGGCGCGGCCCAAGCGGGGCACGTGGAATTGACCATGGCCTGGGCAGGGCGGCGTTGAGTGGTTGGGTGAGCCTGTTGAGCGCGGACCTGCTGGTCGGGTTTCTCCCCCACACCCCTTACAAAAGGAGAATGACGGTTTTGCGTCATTCTGCAAACCGACTAACCCGCAGCAAGCCGGGAACAATCTTCGTCGGTTTCATGCGCTCGGCGGCGCATGCCGGTGCCATCGTTACCAATTGGCAACGAGCTCGCCACCGTCACCCCCTGTCCCCATTTGGGGACTGACTGCGCCACAACGGTTCGACCGGCAGGTAAAAATCAAGGGGCGGCAAGCGCAACGCCTGCCGCCCCCGGTTCTTCACTCCCAAGGCAAGTCCTTGCTGGCGCCCGCATCGAACACGGTGGAATGCACCGTGCAGCCGAACTGGGTCTGACGCAGGATGCGGCGGACGACTTTGACGCCGACCATTTCCTCGTCGCCGAGCCCGAGCCTGGCATTCCTCAGGCCGTTGATGACGGTGTCGTACCGCCCGCAGGAGGTGGCCCCGATCTCCGACGGCAGGTCGGAAACGTCGGCGCTCTTGATTGGCGAGGTAGTCGTTGGTGGCGCACACCGCCCAGTCGTTGACTCCCACCGGGACGGCATGCCTGATGGCGAAACTCCTGGCGCTGCGCTCGACGACACACCCGGCGTTGGTTCCGGCGCAAGGGTCGGCGTCGATGACGGTGAACAACGCGCCGCAGACGAGCGGCGTGCGGGCCAAGAGCCTGATCGCGTCCGCATACGTCCGGCACGTCTCCAGCGCCTGGCGGGTCAGCATCGAGGGGGCGGCGCCGAACGATATGGCTGCGTCGTTGAACACCGCGTTCAGTGACACCGCGAACCGTCCTGGAGCATAGCCCGTCAGCACCCCGGAGTAGCCCGGGAATGTCAGCGAGTGGAAGCCCTTCATGGGTTTGGCCACGGACCAGAACGGCTTCTTCGGCCGCGCCTTGTACCTTGCCGAGCGGGTGTGGCGTTTGAGCAAGCCATCCGGGTCCGCCCAGTCGAGGCTGCGAGCGAACAACACCGCGGTGTTGCAGGGGAAGTGTCCCCTGCCGCCCCAATAACCGAACGCCGTGCAACCCACGCGCGCGGCCGGTAGCCCGGCCAGTGATTTCCACATGCCGCCCAAGTCCAGCTTGCCGGGCGTGGTGGCGATCATGGCGATCTCATAGGCCAGGTTACAGCAGAGCAGGTCGAAATAGGGAACCTGTGACGTTGCCGCCGCGATCCTCATCTCCTGCTTGATGTGGGCGGGGATGTACATTGCGGCGTACAGTTGCACGGCTTTGACCGCGGCTTTGATCTGCTTGAGTTCCTCGATCCAAGTTTGTCCTTTCAATATGCGTTTCATGGCACTCATAGTCATTTGCTGGATTCACACCAGTTTACCTGTTGAAGGGGTTTGGCGAACGCGGTATTGACGCTCGCGACCATGCGATAGGCTGCCCGCGGTGTCCGGGCGTCTGGGTATGACGCTGCGGTTACGAATGGGGCCTATCGAAGTCTTATGACACGCAGGCGGCCTTTATTACGGGCCGGAGGTGCCACGGACGCTGCGCGGGCTGGTGGTGGAGGACCGCAAACTCGCCGGGCACCCAGTGTCCGCCGGCACGGTCCGGCAGTAGCGGGCTGGCGCGACGATTCCTAACAATCCGATTCACGCAACTTGGAAACCCAGCGCCACCATGAACACGCATCACCGCATCCTTGTCAAAAAGCTCAGACCTCACTCGCAGGCGCTGGTCCTGCCGCTTGCCGCAGGGCCGGCCAGCCGGGACACGACGTGGCACGGGACTACCTGCTCCAACGCCTGCGGCACACCTCTTTTGTCTCACGTTTCACATTGTCAGGTATTTCGCGTTTCACACCATGGTCTCCTGCTTCACTCCGTCTTGGCCCGGAACCAGCGCTTGGGAGCCGCCAACAACAAATACGTCCGCGAGATGGTGCCTCCAGTGCCGGCGATGCCAGTCTCGATCGGTGTCCAGCCTATGAGATCAGTCGAGGCCTCCATAGTGTAGGTCATGCCCTGCTGAGCTGGAAATCGAATCTCGATGGTTCCTGCGGTCTGATCTAACACGGAATGTGCTCTGAATCCCGGGACTGCGGCGGCAGAAAGTGGGTTCGCGCCGAACTCCACCTCGGCTCCGTCAAGGAAGCCATCGCCGTCGCTGTCAGCGTTGTTGGGATCCGTGCCATAAACGACTACCTCCGTGTAGTTGTCCAGCCCGTCGCCGTCGCTGTCGCGGGTATCTGGCGTAAAGGTTGCACCAGTTGTCTTGTCCCCGTCCATCACCAGCGAGAACGGGTTGGCCATGCCCGTGGCAGCTCCCATCCAGCCGGAGAGGACGTAACCCGCGTCCGGCACGGCGGTCAGTGTCGCTGTTGCGTTCTTCGCGTAACTGCCAGTCCCCTGAATGCTTCCATGGCTGGGAGCGGGAGACGCCAGCGACATGGTGACTGAACGGGTGTCCAACGTCAAATTGCTCGCGCTTGCTGCGACGGTAGGAGTCAAAACCAAACTGCGGGCCGCGCGGAATCCGAAACCTGAGTATGCCGTGTCCGGATTGAGCCCGTCGTTGCGGGCGGCAGCACGACAGTACCACGAATTAAAGAACCAATAGCCGCCCCTGCCCACCCTGTTCGTGCCGGACGCAGGGCCACGCGGGTCGGTTGCTCCGTTGGAATAATACGAACTCCCATACCAATCCCAGCACCATTCAAACGCATTTCCGGCCATGTCGAAAAGCCCATAGCCGTTCGCCGCAAAACTCCCCACCGGAGATGTATAGGTATAGGGCCAAACTCCGTCATTGTAAGCGGGGTGATACCCACGCGTCGAACTCAAGTCGTAGGAGTAGGAGTTGGCTACGCTGTTATAGTTCGCATCATCGTGGGTAATGGTGTCCGTGCCCCACGGAAACCTCTTTCCGCTAACTCCACCCCTCGCAGCCTTCTCCCATTCGGCTTCCGTCGGCAGTCGGTAACCCGTCGCCGTCCAGTTCACGGTGGGATTTGCGGTCCCGGTCTTCATCACCGCGGACCCCACCATGTAGCACGGAGTCAATCCTTCCTTCTCGCTGCGGGCGTTGCACCACTTGATCACATCCCTCCAGGTCACATTGATCAACGGATGATTGCTGGCCTTGCCATATCCCGCATCAAGATCCGTGTAGCCATGGGTAGTCCCCCAGCTTCTCACGTCGTCCCACTGCGCCTTCGTCACCAACATGACCTGCATGTAAAAGGCGCTGACAGTCACCGAAACCGGAGGAGCGTCGGGATCCATGTCTCCGCTCGTGCGCCCCATCGTGAATTGTCCGGCAGGGATCATCGAGAACCCGCCTGGCGTGGGGGCAACCACCAAATCATCCGCCGTGAGCTGGAATCTAACCTGACTGTCGAATTGTTCATTCCAATCGGTGCCGGCGTTCCAGGTGATGGTCTTGCCCGTGCCCAGGGTGACGCCAGGGCCGACATCTCCGCTCACGGTGGTGGCGGGCACGCTGTAAGTAGCCCCTCCGTCGCTGGATATTGCCAAGGTTATTTTGACCGTACTCACGTCGGCTGTGACATCGTAGTTGATGTCCACCAATTTGCTGCCTGTGCGCTGGGCGGCGGTGATGTTGGAAACGACTGGCGGCGCGCCATGGGCCGGCGTGGGAAAAAACGCCAAGAGTGCTACGCTAGGTAGGACCAGATAGGTTCTCATGATAGTGTCGGGTGTTGCGGCGGATTACAGCCGTGGCCTTAGAGTTTCGGCGGTTTCACAGATTGCTCTGATTGCGGAGCAACGATTACGGGCTGGTTGGCTAGCGTCAAGCTCCAAAAACGGAGCAATGGCAGCCAGCACCCAAAATCTCGTTGGACCGCAGGTCCGCCGCCTCAGGATCGACGCGAAGCTGTCGCAGGAGGCGCTGGCGGCAAAGTTGCAGCTTGCCGGGTGGGACCTGAGCCGCGGCGGGCTGTCGAAGATCGAGGCCTGCTTGCGGCGGGTCAACGACGCCGAGGTCTGGATGCTGGCCAGGGTATTGTCCTGCCCCCTGTTGGACCTGTTCCCGGCGCGTCCCAAGGGACTGGCGAAGGTGTTGCGTCAGGGCCGGGGATAGCCTGAAGCTTTTCCGGGTTGCCGCCGCGTCCGCCTTGCTGTCAGTCCCCTTTTGGGGATTGTCTGTGCCGCAACGGTTCGACGGGTTGTCGGCGAACCGGGTGATATGCGACACAGTGTCGTTTATGAGCATTGGCCTGCCAATGACCGAGGCGACGGCACCGCAGCGCAGCCTGAAAGTGTTGTCTAACCGACATGTCATTTGCCTTTACCCGGACGCCGGTTTCCGCTACGATGCTGGCAGTGGCAATCCCGCGACGGCCCGACAGGCCGTCAAGAGCGCCGCCTATCAACCAAGCGCAAAAAACCACAATGACGGCCGACCACATCAGACGTTTGCACGCGGAGTGGCTTGAAACAACCGCGATACCACCGGGCATTGATCTGAGGAGCCACAGGATCAGGGAAGCGGCGCGGGCACGGGTTGCGGAGTGGGACTTCCTGAGGTGTCCCGACTACGGCAACGACATTGCCCGGCAACTGTTGTACAGCGGCCGGACGTTCGCCCTGTTGGACGAGCCGCCCTACCGCTGGGTGCGCAAGGCCGTCGAGCGCCTGGCGACGTATGGCAAACATCCTCCCGGCGACCCCGGGCTGCTGGCCGTTTGTGAAGCCAACGCCCTGAAGAAATCAGCGGACGTCCGGATCATCGTGCAGGCCGCGTTGCTGGCGAGCGATGCGACGCCCGAAGCGGTTGCTGCGGCCGTGGGGTTGGCTCCGCCGGTCGTGGATGCATACGCCACGTTGTTCTTCGACGTGCTCGACCGCAAGAACGAGCCCGGGTATATTCAAGTGGCCGTGGAGGCCGCCCTGACCCGCCCGTTCTGGGAGTATGACGCCCGGAATGTGAACGAGGTCGACAAGCGCCTGGTCCTCACCGGCCTGAACGGCACCGTTGCCGACGTGATGGCGCTGGCACGCGGCAGTGGCCGGTCGTTGGCCAACTGACGGCCGGCCTTCATTTTACGACTGCGCCAGCTAACCGGCAGGCGCGCTTGATGCCGGGCTTCGGGATTTTCCTCCCTAGCGAATGGAGACGCCCACGCTGGAGACCCCGGAGGTGGGCACGTCGAAGGTTGCGCGGCTCTTGTCGGTCGCAATCGTGTAAGTGCCGAGGTACCCGTGGAACCTCACCACGCCGGCGGCATCGGTTGCCAGCGTCTGCGGGCCGGTCCACCATTCCTTCTTTATCAGGTTCAGCAATGCCTCGTAGGCGGGTTTGGGCGACATGTCCTTGCGCAGCAGGCCCGCCGGGGCGCCCAGCCAGCAGCCCTTGTCGGAGAAATCCCACGACGTGATCGCCTCGACGGCCGGGTGGGAGAACAGAATCGTGTAGAACTCAGCCGCCTCCCTGGCCTATCGCGCCTCGCCCTCCGGCGTGGTGGGCCAGTCCGTGTAATACGGGCCGGACCACCGCTGGCCCTTCTTTGGCTCGGCGGATACATTTACTGGCACCGATGGGACAGACACGAGGTGGCCGGATGCGCGCGGCCACGCGCCGCTGAGTGAATCTCCGCGCGGTCAGCGTGCCGCTTGCCGCAGTACGATCGGAACGTAGCCGACCTCCAGGCCCTTGGGCGGCGTGACCAGCAGGGCCGGATCGAGCGTCACCAGCGTGCCGTGACTGGGTGGGGCCATGTAATCGCGGCTGATGGTCCATTTGGCGTGGATTGCTTCCACCAGCGCTTGCAGTTTTGCCTTCTTTTCCTCGCTCCACGCATACTGCTGGAACGACGGTTGATCCACGAACCGGAACCACGCGTAGGTCACCACCGAGCCGTCTGTTAGAATAACGCTGAATTGACCGGTCTTGGGACCCGGCTTGCTCCACGCGCCGGTGCCCGGCGAAGTGTAGGGCGCGCCCGGCTCCGCCAAACGGAATTTGCGCTCCTGCAGGCGCGTTTCGGCGGGCACCTCCGCGGCCGCAACAGCGACGCGCTGGCCGGCGACCTCTTTGTAATACTGGGGAAACACGCCCTTGGGACTGACGGGGCTGTTAGACCACTGCAGGCCCCACACGTTGCCCTCGAATATTTTGGTGTCCAAGACGCGCTCGATGCCGGCGGCTTTTTTCCCGGCCTGGGTATAGTGCGGGCTGCGCGTGGTTAGGGCGGACTTCCAGATGCCCTTGGCGTCGAAGCGCCCGGAGCAGGCCGCGCCACCGTCGCGCCAGCGCTTGAAGTCATCGTAGAGGGCCGCCTTCGAATAGTAGGTGACGTCCTCCACGAGGAGGGTTCTGCCCTGGGCATCGACTGGAAACTGCAGCTTGGGAATCTTCGTGTAAACCGTCCCGTGCGAGTCCTGGGTCTCCAGGCGCGGCACGGTGTTGATTTCCATGGCTCCGCCGCCCATCTCGCCCGCACGCGCGTCGAGCCCGCGCCCGTGGAGATATGGGTCATTGAACAACTTGCCGATCTTGCTCCAGGTTTCAGGAATGTAATAGGCAATTGGCCCCTTGAAGTTGGCCGCGCTCAAAAAACAGGTCCAGCTTTGGTCACCGGTGGGCGGCTCGCCAGGGCTGGCATCGGTGAAGGGAAGGGCCATCCACGTGTAGCCCAGAAACTGACCGTTGGGATTGCCTTGGAACGGCAGGGCATCGGGCGGAATCAGCAGCCGGTTGCACAATTGGGCGATGCCAAGTCGGTTGTCCGGCAGTGCCTCGTTGCCATGAAAGAACGACCATCCCGGCGATCCGACCTCGTAGTTATAGCATTCGGGTGTGGCGTTCATGCTGAATTTCGGCGGGCCGTAGCGGAAATGGTTGCCTCGCCAATAACCCAGTCCGCCCTCCACGGTTTGGAACACACTGCTCCAGGTGGGCCCCCGGTCCCGCCATTTGCGCGCCAGCGTCCCCTCCGGTGCCAGCGGCCTATCCTTGTCATCCGAGTTGTCGGGCAGGATCCAGGTGCCGGGCAAACCAATCTGAAAGCCGTCAAGCGGCTGGTCGATCAGCCGCCACACCGCCGAGTAGAAACCCATGCCCGCACTGAATTCGGAATGCGACGGCGGACGGCTCGCATCGTATCCGATATAGCCATACAGGCCGCCGGACTGCTCTTCGATCTTGCCGCTCGCGCCGCTTCTGGCTTCTATCGCTTGCGGTGCCGCCTGCGACCAGGACAATGCCGCGAGTAGGACGAGAGGCGTGACTGGAATTCTCATGATGAAACTTTTCCGGGGGTTGGAAGTTAACATATCAGTTGTTGGGGCGGCCGCGCATCGGGTGGATACTGAGGATTTCGTAGGATAGACTACAAAGGATGCTCGTGCTGATATTGCCTCTGAAGCCATTGAAATCCACTGGGAGCGCTGATTGTCATATTTTCAATCGGTTCAGTGGCTCTAAGTGAAATCAGGGTTCTGTTTGTGCGAATAGATCACATTATCCAAGTGTCGTCTAAACCAAGGACTGGTGAGTAAGGCGTTGAGCGCGGCCCCCCCTAGCAAAATGGCCGGACTTGACGCAGGTGGCATGGTTACACTCCGCCGAAACTCACGTGGTCATCGTAATCGAGCCACTCGAACCAAGTGGCCAGGTCCTCGCGCTCCGCACCACCGGCCTTTTCAATCTCGCCGCTGATGTAGCTGCGGCTGCCGTTGTCGCCCGGCGCGGCGCTTTCGCGGAAGCGGCTCCACGCCTCAATCTCGTGGTCGGCACGCTGAAGGGGTGCATTGGCCTGGATCCATGCGAGCAGGGCACCGTCGCCGAGGCCTTTTGCGACCTCGGTCTTCAGCGCTTCCGGATCGATGCCGGTGAAAGCGAAGAACCGCTGGTCCAGCGGACAGGCGTAGTTGAATTCCCCGTTGGTTCCGGCGAGCATGGCACGGCACTTGTCGAGAATGCGCGGCAGGATGACAAATCCGCCGAGGCGGACGCGGGCGCTGCGGGGCGGGCGCTGGGTGAGGTTTGGGCAAGTCATAGGCGCACACAGTGGCGGGGATTCATTGGAACGCAAATGCGAAGATCCTCCGACGTCCGATAGGTGCTACGCCTTCGCCAGCAGCTTCTCCACCTTGCTCTTGGTCGCAGGCGTATGCTTGCCGTCCGCCAGCTTGGCGCTATCAAGCACCTCCTTCATCCCGGTCAGGGCTGCCTGGGCGGCGGCAAACGACTGCTTTCCGTCGCCGTATTTCTTGTCGGAGAAGTACTTGATGAATGTGGCTCCCTTGCGGCTGATGGCAAGGCGCCAGCCTTGGAAGGAGGCGGTCTCGTATGTCATGCGGGTCAGGTTCTTGATTGATTTCATGGTGGTTGGGGTTGCGGTGGGTGGAGGTTTTCCTCACAGCCAATCTAGCTGTTATTTGCGGATCCGCAAGTGTCGTCTGCCAGTTCGTGCGACAGATCTCGACTCGCGGTAACTGACGCCGTCGCCAAGGCGCTCATGCCGGCTCAGCTCTCGCCCGCCGAACGCGCTAGAATCTCCGGAGCTGTCGGATGAAGACAGAATTGGCTGTAGCCAAAGTTTAGTCGGTGGGGGCAATGGCTGCTCCACAATCCCAGGCAGTAGAAATAGCCTCCGGGCGTGGCGTCCTTGACCCGACAGGGCACGGGATCGGGAAAGTCCACTGGAGGGCTGCGCAACCGGGGGGCGTCACCTGCATTCAAATGGCCGGTGTCCGACATGATAGACCATCAGTCCCAACTCCGAACCTCGATAGAGATACTTTGGCATATTCGGATTTTCCGCAGTTAGGAGAGCCGCCCCGAGCGCGATCGGCCAAGGCCCCGGTCCCTCTGACTTGGCGTCCATCCTGGCCCTGACTCCCCAAGGGAAGCGCGCCGATGGAGATTGCCGGGCTCCGTGTGGATCGCATTCCCCAGTTGGGGGCTGGGCCGTCAACCCGCGCGTGATTGCGAAGCTCATTTCCGGCGGCCAGACTGGTGCCGACATCGCGGCCCTTGACGTTGGGTGTCGCCACGGCTTCACTCGCCAAGGGAGGTTCCATAATCCCCAGAACCCATGACGACACCCATACTTCATGCGCTCGCCGCGATCACCTTCGCGGCTCCAACCGCCGCCCCGGCCGCCGACAACGACTGGATGGCAGGCATCGCGGGAAATCCCCGCATCTCCCAAATCACCATCCCCGGCACCCATGACTCCGGCGCGCGCTTCGAGACCGTGTCCGGAACCGCCAAGTGCCAGTCCGCGACCATCGCGGAACAACTCAACTTCGGCGTGCGCCTGCTCGACATCCGCTGCCGTCATGTCCACGACTCCTTCGCCATCCATCACGGCCCGGTTTTCCAAAACATGACTTTCACCGACGTGCTCAACGACGTCGCTGCCTTCCTGAAAGCCAACCCGAGCGAAACCGTGATCCTGTCGGTCAAGGAGGAGCACACGGCGGCCCACAACACGCGCAGCTTCGCGGACACCTTCGCCTCCCATGTCGCGGCCAACCCGAACATCTGGTCATCCGCAGGCGGCGTGCCCGCCTTGGACGCCGTCCGCGGCAAGATCGTGCTGCTCCGCCGCTTCGACTCGAATCTGACGATGGGCATCGACGCCAGCCGCTGGCCTGACAACTCCGTCTTTCTAGTCGGCAATCTCAGCGTGCAGGATTGCTACCAGGTCTCCGACATTGTCACCAAGTGGAGCCAAGTGGCTAAGGCGTTGTCTGCCGCCGCCTCCGACAATAACGCCGAAATCCTCCATCTCACCTTCACCAGCGGCTACAAGCCCGGTCCCTTCAACATCCCCAGCATCACCACCGTGTCCGACGCGATCCAACCCAAACTCGCCGCCCAACTCGCCGGCACCCCGCCCGGACACTACGGCTGCATCCTCATGGACTTCGCTGACGCCAAACTCTGCCGACTCATCTATCACAAGAATACGACGGGGAAATAGGGAATGGCACCATGGTCGCCGGTGCGGGGTCATGCCGCCGCCGCCGGGCTGCGCGGGTGCATTTTGTTAGATCATGGGCACGAAAAAGCCCGTCGGGTCAATAAGACCGGACGGGCTTGGCTTGGAGGTGATGTGCTGGGGTTGGCGTTGGTTCATGCCGCTCCCCAGCGGAGTCTTGTCATGTCCGGGTTGGCAGTATGGTCAGAAACCTGATGTCGCCCGGCTTCTCCGCCGTGAAGTCCACATCTTCAAAGGCCATCCCCGCTTCCCGGGCGGGCGGCAAGAACCTACCATAGGATTCCGCATCAAATGCATAGGCTGCGCCAAAACGCATTACGGCCAAGATCTCGCCAAACCGTGTCTTGATGATCTTGACTGTGCCGGGCGGCTTGGCATTCGACTTCGCGAGGTAGTCCTTCATGGTCTTGTAGGAACCGGCGATGATGCAGGCGGGGCCGTCGCATACGACGTCGCCCCGGCTGGTCGCGGCAAAGTATCCGATGATGGTGGCGTCTCGATTCATATTAGTTCTTGAGATTACGTCGAGCCCAGCCGCCGGGCGAAAACGTAGTGGTTGCCGTAGAAACTGTGGCGCTCATCCCGGTCGGCAGCGGCGATTTGTTCGGTGATTTGTTTCCCTTGCCGTCCCTGGATAGCCCTCTCTTTCTTTCTGAAAGACAAAGCCAATAGCGATGCGGAGATCGCAAGAAGTGAATATTTGAAAATGACCGCGTTCCTGTCGCTGATTCTCTTCTGTAGTTCCAATTGCACCTCGCCGCGTTCCCAGGCTTCGTCATAGGCGACTTTCTCCTGGTAGGTAGAGAAGCCCGTACGTCGCATGTCTGGAATAAATGCGTAAAACTTAACGGTGGAACCGAGCACGAATGCAACAATTCCTGCTATCCCAAGAATGCGGTATGGTTTCATATTTCTATATTCCACCGAACGCTGAGCCCTGCCGCCGGGCAAAACGTAGTGGTTGAGGTGAAACTGTGATGCTCATCCCGGTCGGCAGCGGCGACTTGTTCTACCTTCGTCATGTTCCCAGATGTCCGATTCGGGATCGTCCCGGAACCGCCCAAAAACCTAGCGAGATACGTTGGGTTGCATGAGGGATCGTCTCGTCGTCTTCTCTTGATTACCTTGGTGTCGCCGTTCCAGGGAGATGTCGCTCATACCGAAATCGTAACGCTGAAAGCCGGAGGAGTCGCATCTCCGTTTGAAGTTTGAAGCCACAGGTACCAATTCGGACGCTATCGTGGATGACTGGCAGTATTGGCTCGCCCAAGTCATTCGCTCTCGGGGTGTGTCCTCGCGGACAGTGTAACCAATTCCTGGTCGGATAGATTCGGTGGCTCCAATAGAGCAACTTTGGCGACCGATTCGGCATGTTGTATTCAATTTCTTGGTAGAACGTTTGATGTGCGCCCACCGGCGCGGTTGAAGTGATATTAAATTGAAATTAAAAAGCTTATGGCCGGTTGGTGCGCCACGCCTTGTTAGCCCTTTGTTGGTTCAAGTGCAACCGCAATTTTCTTGTTGGTGAAACTGACATGATCCCCTTTCCAAATCACCTGCCAAGCGTCCTCAAGCTTGGCATAATCGTCCAATGTTACGCCAAGTCCCATGTCGTGATTGAAGTGCAGATAGGGTATTCTTTCTGGCCCGTTTGGAACGGCTACAAATCTTCTCTTAGTATCGACGCAGAACCAACGATATCGACTTTGGTCCGTGCACTTCAATTCGACGAAGAGGATGTGCGGTCGCCCAATCATTCTGTATGCGACGGCATGAAGTTTGCCGCCCTCAGTTCCCTTCGCCGTAACAAGCCACCCTGATGTCGGGATGAGCGGCCGGAAATGATAAACGAACACAGCAGCAAAGACGGCGATGAACACAGCGAGGCCTGCAATCACTATGCTCTTGAGCTGTCGAGGAAGATGCATCTTTCTTGGGCTAACGTTTAGGATAAGCGGCGCCGCCGGGCCCCAAAAAAAACACCCGGAAGGTGAACGGCGTCCGCTTCATCCTCTTGTTGGACGGATTTTGGAGCGGCCCGCGGTGGGGGTAGGGAAAGACAAAAAGTTCTTGACGGGCGGGGGCTGGGGCCGTTCCCGGTTCTGTTGTAGGGATTAGCTCCAAGCCATTGATGCCCAATGGATTGCGAAGACGGATGAGCCGGGTTCGAAATTCTTGCTTGACAAAGAGGGGCCGGGCCGGACCGGTCGGCGGGGGCGGCGGCATTGGCCGCGGTGGTGCTGGCGGCGGCGGCGTGGAGCGGCGGGCGAGGCCGGGAAAGGCGATCCGGGCCTGCATCCTTTGTCACCGTCGCCCCGGGGACGTCGTCACCTTCCGCCGCACGTTTCCGGCGGTTTGGCGTCGGGCACGGACCGTCATCCGCGACTCCAGGCCGGACATCGCGCCATTCGCTCAGGATGCTGTTGACCGTCGCTTCCATGGTGTTTGGTTGGATGAATTTGTGATGGGATGGTTATTACCTAACGGGTTTACTACAACTTGTCTCTGCTCACGAGAGGATCGTTTTTCTTGTAGTCTGATTGGAGAAGCTGTCCTACGGGTTTGGTTTCGGTTGAATCGCCGGTTTATGTTACTGGCTTATGTTACTGGTTTATGTTGCTGACTGACGATTCGTGTTGTGTTACTTGTTTGGCTTGTCTCAAGTCGTTGGATGATGTGACTGAATTGAATCCCAGTGATACTAGTCTTGTCTCTATCCAATCGACAGATTCAGTGACTGTTTTATACCTTTAGGTATTTCGTCCAACGTTTAGGATATGCGGCGCCGCCGGGACCCAAAAAAAACATCCGGGAGGTGAACGGCGTCCGCATCATCCTCTTGTTGGACGATTCTTCGACTGTCAGGACTGGCCCGGGTCTGTTGTAGGGAAAAGCTCCAATCCTCTGGTTTGCAACGTTTTGTGATTGTGAGTTTGGTGCCGGGGCGGATCCGGCTGAGGTGTGGGAAGCTGCGCAGCTTCGGATAGGTCCAGTTTTGGCCGCCGCAGCGGGGGCAGGCGGGCCGCGACTGTGTTGGCGCATCCTCGCCGATGGAGCGCTGCGGGGCGTCGGGAAGTTGTTGGATGCGGTCCCTTCTGCCCGTTAGAAGGCCGAAATAGCGCACGCGCCGGAATCCTTTCGGAACCAGATGCTGGGCGAAACAACGCAGGAACATGCTTCCGGACATGGTGATTTCCTTGTTACGGCCCTCGTGCCTGTAATCCTTGCAGTTGAAGCTAACAGTTCTGGCGGCGGCGTCCACGGCGGTGATGCGCTGGTTGCTGATGGCGATCCTGCTGGTGTAGCGGGCCAGATAACGCACCACGGCGCGGGTGTTGCCCAGCGTCGGGCGGGTGAAGATGTTCCAGTTGCGCGCCGCCAGATTGACCCGCCAGGAGCGCCTCTTTTCCATTGTGTCCAACTCCTCCGGCCACTTCACGTCGGGGTCGGCGTCGAGTTCCTCGAGTTTGCGCAGGAAGATTGCTCGGAACACCATGGACATCGATCCGACATGAAACATATAGTCGGGACGCATCTGCCGCCAGCGTCCGTTGACACGGTACCAGCCGCCCGCACTGACCAGCACGTGGAGGTGCGGATGCCAGTTGAGCGCGCTGCCCCAGGTGTGCAACACCGCCAGGAACGCGCCTTCCATCCGCCAGTTGTTGGCTTGGAAGAGCTTGATGGTTTCGGCGGCCGCGGCGAACAACAGGTTGGCGGCCAGACAATAGTTCAGCCTGAAGAATTCGTTCAACTGCGCCGGCAGCGTGAACACCACGTGGAAATGCGCGCAGTCCGGCAGGCGCGAGCACACCTGCGCCGACCATTGTGCCTGCCGCGGTCCCAGGCATTTGGGGCAGTGGCGGTCGCCGCACGAACTCGGATAGATCTCGTGATGGCGGCAATCCCCGCAACGGGCGTGGTTGTAGCCCAGCAGCCCGTGGCGGCAGAAGGCCATCAGGTTGAGCGTCGAGTACTGGTGCCTGGTGAGGCCTCCGGGCCACAGGTCCCGCCATTTGCGCAGCATCCAGTTGACGGTGGCTTCCATGGTGTTTGGATGGATTATATGTGTTTGCCGGTTCACCACATAACGAATGGACTATAACTTCTGATTGCCCACAGGAGCAACGTTTTTTCTGATAGTCTGATTGGAGAGGATGTGCTATGTATTTCGTCCCTATCAAGCCGACAGATGCAGTGACTGTTTTATACCTTTAGGTATTTCGTCCAACGTCGAGCCCTGCCGCCGGGCGAAAACGTAGTGGTTGGAGTGAAACTGTGGAGCTAAAGCCGGTCGGCAGCGGCGATTTGTTAGCCTTGTTTCAATAGTGCTATGTCAAATGGCTTCGAAATCAGAGAGATCTTCTCGCCGCCGATCTTCACTACGCCTCTGATGCCGCTCTTTTGGTATGGCCAAAGAGGTATTCTGAGAACGTAATCTGTGTTCGGCTTGAACTCGTACAGCTTAGCTCCTGTTCCACAATAGGCAACCGGAACTTCCGCCCACTTCTCACCGACTAATTTTGAAAAGGTCTCAAAGCGAACCTGGAACGATTCGTCCTTCTGGAATCCAAATCCCCATAGGCGTAATGGGTTCTTACCGTTCCAGCGAAATTTGAACGTGCCCATTCTCCAGTGATCCTTATCGACGGTCGCGCTTACAAAATCAAGATCGTATCCCTCCATCTGAACGAACTCGACATTCTTGAATCCGTAGTTCTCTGCCTTTTCGGCACCTGGTAGGAATTGGGCGGTGGCGAGGATCAACAGGGCGATGAGTGTGGTTTTCATTATTGTGGGCTAACGCTTAATGTGATGCCACCGCGTTAACGGGTGGCGTTGCTGGGTGGTTGAGTGGCAAATGGAAGGTTGGCATACATGATTTGTTCGGCTTCTTGGAGGTTTGGCTATTCGCTATTGCTACCAAAAAACTTCCAATCGTAGGACGGGTTTTTGGGATGACCGTTTATTGTGCAGTCAATCTCCACTAAGGGCATGAAGAGGTAATAGGCTATTGGCTCGAAGACCTTCACACTGAGTCTCTTCGAGATCGATGGATTTCGAGTGGAAAATATTGGCCATAGAATTCGCGAATTCTTGATTTCGATGATTCTTGGCTGCCAGGGAGGCCATACCCCAAGGTTTCGAGTAATCGCGTAGGGAGCATACCTAGCAGAATATTCCCGATTAATCGAATATTCTACCAAGTAGCCGAAGATCCCCATGGACTTTGCGGGGCACAGAGTGGCTAAGAGAGCGAAGAACGATAGAAATGCGAGTTTCATGTTTCTGTATGCCGAACGTCGAGCCCTGCCGCCGGGCGAAAACGTAGTGGTTGAGGTGAAACTGTGGAGCTGAAGCCGGTCGGCAGCGGCGATTTGTTCTGTGTCTCTATTTTGGGGAAGTCGAGTGCACAGATGACGTCATCCATATCAGAGGTCTGAGGGATTTAGTCCTGTATGCTTTGCCACCCTGACGAGCATGCGTGGTCCGATCTCATCGGCGTCGTGGAAGGCAAAGGTGAAGTCAGGGAATCCACTTCGTTCCAGAATCCGGTGGGACCCCCTCCCTTCACGCTTCAACGACCAACCTATCTTAAGAAGCGCCCGATAGAGCGTGCGCGCCTTGCACGAACCCCACGTGTTCATGCGGCTACAGTAAAGACCTTCTCCAATTCCGGTGCCGTTTCGCCATGATCAAGTCGATCCGCCAGGATTCGGAGCACAAGCGCTTCCACCTTCGATATCGCCTCGCGCTGCGTATCGCCATACGCCAATGCACCTGGAATCTGCGGTGCCTCCGCAATCCAACGGCCATCCTCTTCCTGCTCCAACTCGATTGTCATGGGCCGAGTATACCCCACCTTGCCCACTGCGCAATCAAAATCTTTACCCGGAATCGCCGCCTCTCGATGATGGTTTTACCGTCCAATGTCCCTTCGCGGATGCGAAGCACGCCACTCCGCTACGCTCCGTGGCGTGCTTCGCCTACGTTCCGTCTGCCCAATTTCGGAACCTTTTTCCGCCGCCCATCCAAATAGTCATTGACTCCGCCCACATGCGCTACTACATCTTCCCCGCCCCCAGCCACCATAGCTTAGTTTAGCTATCCTTTGGCCGAAGATCGGGGGCCGCCTCACTCCGCGCCCCGAACGGCGTGACATTGTGCGACGCCACGGCTCGTTGGGTGCCAGCCGCCGCTGGGCTTCCCCAGGGATGTCCACGCGGGTATCGGTGGCTGGATCGTCTGATTCTTCCCACAGAACGTCGAGCCCAGCCGCCGGCGCGAATGGGAACGTTGTTGGTTCGAGTTTGTGGTGCTGATGCCGGTCGGGCTGCGGCGACTTGTTCTGCAATTGGATTTGGATTCAGGTTGCGATCGGGATTGTAGCCGAATCACGATGAATCATTAGACGGATCGGGCAGTTGCCTACTCAACTTGCATCTACGATTCACATAGATGGCTGCCCAAACTACTCCAATGATCAGGCCCGTGACGCAAAGAAAGGTCGCCGCTGGTGGAAACCAGCCCCCAACTGTCTGCCAAATCAGAACCATGACAACAGCAGCACTGGTTAGACTGGCACATATTCGAGCAAGTGCCCCCCACGCAACTCCGGGGTGGCGAATGAAGATGGACACTACCCAGATTATTGCGGCGAAGACAATTAGAAATGGGATTACTTTGTGGGAATCGGCCCAGACGTCAAGATCCTGTATGATGAATTTCATTGGCGCTCGTTGGGGTTAATCGATCGACGTGATTATATTACATTATTATGCAGAACGTCGAGCCCTGCCGCCGGCGCGAATGGGAACGTTATTGGTTCGAGTTTGTGGTGCTGATGCCGGTCGGCAGCGGCGATTTGTTGGGCATTCTGTGGAGTAGGCGGGCGAGATCAAAACGAGCATGGTCGAGCGGCGAAAGCCATAATGTCTTGAGCCTGTCCTCGTCGGTATTCGCTGCAATTGCATCGTGTAGCATTTTGCCAAGGCCTTCTCGCACTGCGTCAAATCTTATTGCAAACCGTGCCGCGTGGTCGTCGCAGACGCGGAGTACTCGAAGCACTTGCTCGTGGTCCTCTAACGATGCCCGGCTGGAGAATCGATCAAGTACGATATGGGTGACTAAACAGGTGGCTAGATATGCCTGAGACACCATGTCGTCTTGGAAGTCGTTAAAGTCGACCCACAGAATGCCATTGAAATCTCCCCGCCATGCGGAACCTTGGCCCGTGGCTAGGGATCTATTTGCAATCCACTTAAATCGACGTTGCATAGACCTAAAGTGCTGGGGCGAGAGTTCTTTGACCCAGCCCAAAGCTCCAAATGCTGCCCTGTAGAATCGTCCATCACGATCCCGGACATTCGAAATCCCAATTCCGCCAGCGTTACCGACGCGATTCCAGCGGACAATGAGGAGCAATAGACTGTTTCGAATTCGACCCATCTGATTCATTTGCCCAACGTCGAGCCCTGCCGCCGGCGCGCAGGGAGAGTGGTTGGGGTGAAGTTAGGGAGCTGAAGCCGGTCGGCAGCGGCGATTTGTTGGCTCTTTCTTCCTCCTAATTGTCCCGTTTGCATTGAAAATTCTCTTCCGAAGACTCCGCAATGACCGATATGGCTCCTCATATTCTGGGTCTTACCGCGGAGGTCAAGTCCGAAAAGGTCATTCAATTCTTCCGTTGCCATCTCACCCCGGAGCGTTGTCTACTATTCTGGGTTTTGGAGGTGAGATTGAATCCAGTTAATTCATTCTATTCCTCGGTTGTCACCTGACCGTCTGCGAAAATGCACTACGACCACGTCCGTCAAGGCTATATATCGAGTGCCTTGAAGATCTTGAACGATTCTCTTTGGATCTTCGGCGGAAACGGTGCGATACGAATCTGTATTGATTTGGGGGAGCCAACGTCGAGCCCTGCCGCCGGGCGAAGACGTAGTGGTTGAGGTGAAACTGTGGAGCTGAAGCCGGTCGGCAGCGGCGATTTGTTAGCCTTATCCGATTAACCTTTGATCCACTCGAAGCCGACTATCGTGCCGTCTCGAACGAGCACGCAGTACCCGAATTGATAGCCATGGTTCTCGTGTTCCTCGCCATTGAGCCAATAGCACGTAACGGGCCGTCCTGGAGGCCATTCTCTCAGGCGATTCTTGGCGCGATATGATTCCTCTGGATATTCTGCACCCGTCGTTATTGCGGGAAACAGTGGCTGAATCGTCTGAATCGGTCGTCCGATGAGGGTCTCTTGGAATCGCCCGTCCCGAGTGAATGCTGCATAGATATCAGAATTGAGCGCACACCGACACTTGGTCCAACGATAGTATCCGGGAATCGAAACCATCTCACGGGTGATCGGCGCGAAGAAGCAATATATCCCGCTGGCCAGCGCGAGTGCGGCGCTGGCTATCGCGCAAATTTGTATGGTGATTCGCATTATTCTTGGCTAACGTGGAGCTCTGCCGCCGGGCGACAGGGTAGTGGTTGGTGTGAAACTATGGATCTCATCCCGGTCGGCAGCGGCGATTTGTTCGGCCTTCTGTCGTCCGCAACGACGGGGATGTCCAGCGAAATTTGTTGGACCAGGCGGGAAATCTGCGGTGCGTTCTCGCCCGGAAGCATCACTGCTGCCTGAACCAAGTCGGAACCGCTCATGCCCAACTCCGTAGGCCGGGTGACGACAATTCATCTCGTGAGTCCGAGTCCCGCATGTCCAGTATTGGTCCCCCAACTCTCGCGGACGGCAGACGGTCTAACCGGGTGCAAGTCATTCACTCTCGGGGAAGGGAGTCGCCCCGGCCGGGAACTATTCGAAACTGGAAGTAATGCTACCCCTCAGACACCCGGGCATAGCTTTCGACCCGACCTGCCTATCATTCATTGCGTGGCAGAACGCCTAGCTCTGCCGCCGGGCGAAGGCATGGTGGTTGATGTGAAACAATGCAGCTCATCCCGGTCGGCAGCGGCGATTTGTTCTGCCCTCTGTGGTCCGCAACGACGGGGATGTCCATAGG
>Ga0118677_10006088_pt1 | contig 20672 bp, 21 predicted proteins | sample AliMusrvi5mmetaG_FD_86154 | JGI IMG/M metagenome (GOLD analysis project Ga0118677, IMG submission 86154)
GGTCATGCCCGGCGAGAAAGTCACCCTGCTGAAACGCTTTGACGACTACAAGGGGTTGTTCCTTTATCACTGCCACAACCTCGAACATGAGGAGATGGGGATGATGAGGAATTTTAATGTCATATAACTTTCTGGTCGGGGTAGAACCCCGTGCAGAATTTTATATGGGGGAATAAAAGACGGATAAAGTGCCGTCTTTTCGGCAGGGATGCCGAAATCCAGGCCATGGGTGGTAACTTGCTGGTTACGAAATTGCTTGACTGGAATGATTAGAGCTTGCCTCAATGAGCATCTCCACACTGCATGAAACCGACCGTTCCAAAGAAACGCCCAGCCTGCGCCGCTTCCTTGCCGACGAACTGGCGGAAGCTTACCCCGAAGCCGTGGAATGGGCGGCGGATGAAACGGGGTTGTTGGACGACACTTTTCCCATCGAATGCCCTTACTCACACGATGAAATCTTAAGCCGGGATTTTTGGCCGGGATAACCCGGATTACGCCGCCAGCGGCTCCATCCGGGCTACGCACTTTGTTTAAGCCTGATGTAGGCCGGAATAAGCCCGCTCTGGTGGGCGTTTCCGGCAAACCGACAGGCCGAATGCCGGAAACGGTCGCTGAGCGACCTTTTTCCGGCCTACCGCTTACGGTCCTCCTCTCGTTTTTAGGAAACTGTCACTCACACCCTTATTTGATAAGAAAGATTTCGAAAATTGGAAGGAGAATATGCAGAGTCTTGGTCAAACAAATGAGGAATATTTTAAGAATCGGCAAACATGGCTGCAATCGAGAGTCGAGAAATCCACCATATTTCCTGAAAACGGTTTTGATGGTCCTTGTTTAGCAGATACACCGGTCACCAAGCATTTTCAGCGTTGCCAAGCACAAAAAACCCAATATTTCAAGACATTAGCTTCTTTTCTTGGTGACCTAGCTTGTAATCCAAAAATGGATATAGGTTATACAAATAATATTGCCCAGGGAGTAGCCAAGCAATCTTATGAAGGTGTAATGACCGAAGAAGAAGTCATGGGAGAGGGTACCCCCTATCTCGGCAGATTTGATGGAGAAGGCGGTTCAGAACTAGAACATCTCGCATTACGCCTACTGCAACCGGACTGTGCGGGGCAAGCGGGCTTGAACGATAATGACCGATCCGAACTGAGTGATCTCATCGGTGCGCCACCATCCCAGCCGCCCGCCGCCAACAAGCCCAACCGTAGGTCGGCAACCCTTTGCCGACCCAAAAATAAAACCTTTTTTCGTTGGTTCCCAAACTATAATTTGGATGCCTGCGCAGGAATGCTATCAAAAAGTGATTGCATTTTATTGGCTGGATTGGTACTTTTTCGGGCATGAGCACAATTAGGGCGTTCGCCACAAAAACCTTATTCAAGCAAAATGACGAACCCGCCATAAGAATTGCCTAATGACCAAACTCAACACCGATTATTTTTCCCGTTGCATTGCGGCCTTGGAACAAGCCTATGATGGGTTGAACCAACAGCCTGCTGACAGTCTGTTATATGATATTTACCGGGCGGCTTGTGTAAAGGAATTTGAAATTATTCTGGAGCAAACCGGCAAGTTGTTGAAAAAATGCCTGAAGCCTTACTTTGCATCTAACAAACAAGTGGACCAATTGGTGTTCAAAGAAATTTTCCGTCATGCCGCCAAGCATAGCCTGATTAGCTTGGAAGAGGCGGAGCGCTGGTTAGCCTATCGTGACAATCGCAATGACACCGCGCATGATTACGGCGCAAGCTTTGCCGACGAAACCTTGGTGTTATTGCCGCAATTCATCATTGATGCACGTCGTTTGAACGAGGTCATCGACAATCAGCCATGACCCAAGACAGCCTATTTTTGCGTGATAAGGACAGACAAAAATTACTGGATTTATTGGATCAATATATACCGAGCGTGGACGCATGGGCTTATGGCTCACGGGTCAATGGCGAGGCTCACGATGCCAGCGATTTGGACCTTGTGTTGCGTAGCGCCGATTTAAGCCCGATCCCGATAGAACAGTTAGTGGACTTTTTGGATGCCTTGCGCGAATCGACCATACCCATCATTGTGGAGGCACGCGACTGGGCAAGACTGCCCACCTCTTTTCATCAGCAAATTATGAAAAAATATGTCGTGCTTAAAAAAGGCTGAAGGGATGCACACTTCCTCCCCCTTTGCAAAAGGGGGATCGAGGGGGATTTATCAATAGCTTACTTACAACCAATCCCCCAGAAATCCCCCTAGCCCCCCTTTTGCAAAGGGGGGTACAATAATCATAGGTGGTGAGGCAAACCCCCGTCACGCTTCTTAATTTCCCCGTTTGGCAGTAAAATTAAAGGCTAGTGTTCTCTATTGGAAATTCCCGTGACTGCAACCCCCCCTATCCATTTCCCGCCCGAATGGGCGGAACAATCTGCCGTTCTGATAGCTTGGCCCCATGGCGAGGGCGAATTTAGCCCTTGGCTGGCCGATGTTGAAGCCAGCTACGAATCCATCGCATTAGCCATTGCCAAACGGGAAAGGCTAATCATCGCCTGTAGGGATGAAGCCCTTCAGCAACATGTGACAAAAAAATTGTCCACAAAGCTTGATTCAATAAGCTTTGCAGTCATTCCTTACGACCTCGAATGGGTGCGCGACACCGCCCCGCTCACCGTGGAAGTCGGCCAAGGGCCCAAGTTGTTGGATTTCCGCTTCAACAGTTGGGGCAACAAGTACGAGCATGGGAACGACGCCCGGCTAGCGAAGAATCTGTACGATACGCGCGTATTAGGCAAAACCCCCATGGAATCGGTTGATTTTGTTTTGGAAGGGGGCAGCCTGGAAACCGACGGCGAAGGCACTCTGCTCACGACCGCCCGTTGCCTGCTCAATCCCAATCGTAATCCCAGTTTTAGCCAAGCCCAGATTGAAGATCAGTTGAAAAACTTTTTTGGCTTGAACCGAGTGCTGTGGCTATATCATGGACACACCGAAGGTGACGACACCGATGCCCATGTAGACACCTTGGCGCGATTCTGTTCTACAGGCACTATTTGCTACACCACCTCCGACAACCCGCAAGATGCCATTTATGCAGGGCTTAAAGCCATGGAAAATGAATTGCAGGCACTGAAAACCACTGACGGGAAACCTTACAAGCTGGTTCCTTTACCCGTTCCAGAGCCCATCTTCAGCGAAGAAGGCGACCGTTTGCCTGCCACTTATGCCAATTTCCTAATTATCAATGGCGCGGTGTTGGTTCCGCTTTACGACGACCCGGCTGACGCATACGCCTTCTGTCGTCTATCGGAATTATTTCCTGACCGGGACATAATCGGCATCCCTTCGACCCCATTGATTCGTCAATATGGGAGCATCCACTGCATGACCATGCAATTCCCAAAATCCGTCAATGCGGGCTGAAACATGAAAAAGAGCCTCAGCGTCGCCCTCGTCCAGCAAAGCTGTGGCGCAACGCGAAAAACCAATCTAGCGGAGTCGGTCAAGCACATCAGACTAGCCAAACAGCAGGGGGCGGAATTGATTTTATTGCCAGAACTGCATCTAGGACCCTATTTTTGCCAAGTGGAAGACACCGCCAGCTTCGACTTAGCCGAACCGATTCCCGGCCCGAGTTGCGAAGAACTGAGTCATTTGGCCAAGGAACTGGGCGTGGTCATCGTTGCATCATTATTTGAGCGCCGTGCGCCAGGACTCTACCACAACACCGCCGTCGTGCTGGAAACAGACGGAAGTATCGCCGGAAAATACCGCAAGATGCATATTCCCGACGATCCCGGCTATTATGAAAAGTTTTATTTCACCCCCGGCGACATTGGCTTCCGACCCATCAATACCTCGGTGGGGAAATTGGGAATTTTGGTCTGTTGGGATCAATGGTATCCTGAAGCGGCAAGGCTGATGGCTTTGGCCGGGGCAGACCTGTTACTCTATCCAACAGCAATAGGCTGGAATCTCGATGACACGGAAGCAGAGCAGCAACGTCAGCTAGATGCTTGGATCACCATCCAGCGCAGCCATGCCGTAGCCAACGGTTTGCCGGTGTTGTCCTGCAACCGCATCGGCCACGAAACCGACCCCAGCGCTAATGGCCGGGGTATACAGTTTTGGGGCAATAGCTTCATAGTCGGGCCACAAGGGGAATTCCTAGCCCATGCCGATGCCCAAGAATGTAAAGTAATCATTGTGGAACTAGACCTTCGGCATTCGGAGGATGTGCGTAGGATATGGCCTTTCCTGCGTGACAGGCGCATCGACGAATATGGTGGCTTGGTTAAAAGGTTTTTGGATTAGCAACATTAAGTCAAATTCCCCTCTACACTGTGGGAGAGGGTTAGGCGAGGGCAATAAAAAAACATTATGAATAAACGAAAATTCGAACGCGACCCAGATGACAGGATAATAACCGGTGTATGTGGAGGCTTGGCTCGCTACTTTGGTGTTAGTTCAAGGCTTATCCGGTTTCTGTTTTTCATCTCAGTTTTTTTCAGTTTCAGCCTCACCTTCTGGATTTATATCCTATTTTGGTTGATCGCGCCGATGCGACACTCCATCCGCGAAAAACTGTCTAGGGAACTGCGAAAAAAAGCCCGCAATCTGGATAGGCTGGTCAAAGATGCCCGTGAACGTGCCAGCCCTGGGTTGTCTGAAAAACTGCTTAACATACAGGAACTCATCGAGCCTTTGCTTCCCGAGCTTGAGAGCCGCACACTTAACCGCGAACCGGAGTTGCGTCCCGTGTATGAAGCAGCCTTCGTGCATTTACCCGACCTGTTGGAAAACTTCCTGCGTTTGCCGGCAAATTATGCAAAAGCAACGCCCATCAACGGTGTAAAGACAGCGCAAAGTCAATTGACCGATGAATTGCAACAACTGGAGCGGACTCTTGCCAATGTCACCAAAGGGCGATACGGTCAAAAATTTGCCAAATCCGCTGATGCCCTGGACAGCCTTAGCGCCCGCTTCGAAGACGATCCGACCACACCCTACAGGCTGAAATTGGAATCCCTGCAAGGCCGGGTCGCAGGGCGGCTGGATCCGGAAGCAACAGCAAAGATCGAAAGCATCAAGAACTCCCTGCTGGCCGCATTAAACCGGTTGATACAAACCGTCGATGGGTCTGACCCCAATCTATACAACGTCAAGCAGATTGCACTGGAGTACCTGCCTAACACGGTGGATAAATACTTAGCCTTGCCACAGGGCTTGGCCGATAACGAGCCATTGTCGTTAGGCAAAACGGCACAAGCGGCTTTTCATGAACAGTTGGACCTACTTGATGGCACGTTGACACGGATGGTAACCAGCCTATACCAAGAAGATGCCCAAGGCTTGTTAATCAATGGGCATTTTCTGCGTGACAAGTTCATCGACGGGCAACTTGAGTGGATGGGAAAGTAGGGGCGGGTTCCAAACCCGCCTGTTGCCACGAAAGAACGGTGTGCGTGTAGGGTACGCTGTGCGTACCTCCCGGAATTTGGATGGTACGCACAGCGTACCCTACGGTTTGGCTTTCATCGTCCCGGGTGCAAACGAAATTGCATGATTGTTGGGCGATACAAAAAGGCATTAATTTAATAGCATTGAGGGTGGTGGCTGTCTAATGAGCTTGCGTTCCTTGAGTCATCTATCATCCCTGGAAATCTGTGCAGGTGCCGGCGGCCAAGCATTGGGTTTGGAACTGGCTGGCTTTGACCACGAAGCCCTTGTTGAAATCGAACCGCCGGCCTGTGCGACCCTGCGCCTGAACCGTCCAGGCTGGAATGTGATTGAAGGCGATTTACGGTTGTTTGATGGCAAGCCTTTCAGAGGCATAGACCTGCTGGCCGGCGGTGTACCCTGTCCGCCGTTTTCAAAAGCGGGTAAGCAACTGGGTTCCGGTGACGAGCGGGATTTGTTTCCAGAGGCTATCCGCCTAGTCGATGAATGTCGGCCACGGGCGGTGATGCTGGAAAATGTGCGGGGCTTATTGGACGCTGTATTTGGCGACTACCGGAACAAAGTCGAAAAACAATTAAAAAAATTAGGCTACCAACCGGGCTGGAAACTGCTGAACGCCTGCGACTATGGGGTTTCGCAACTGCGACCTAGAGTTGTTTTCGTCGGCATCCGCAAAGACCTGGCCGGCCAGTTTGAATGGCCGGAACCGCTCAGGATACAGCCGCCAACCGTCGGCGAACTGCTCTACGATCTAATGAAAATGAATGGTTGGCAGGGTGCCGAGCGCTGGCGCAAACAAGCCAATATGATCGCCCCCACGTTAGTGGGTGGCTCAAAGAAGCATGGTGGCCCGGACCTAGGCCCGACTCGCGCCCGGCAAGCTTGGGCCATGCTCGGCGTTGACGGACTTGGGCTGTGGGACGATGCCCCGCCGCGTGATTTCGTCGGAATGCCGCGCCTGACCACCCGCATGACCGCCCGCATTCAAGGCTTCCCGGATGATTGGCAGTTCTTCGGCAAAAAAACCCCGGTTTACCGACAAATCGGCAACGCCTTTCCGGCCCCGGTAGCCGCCGCCGTGGCAGGCAAAATATTAGCCGCCCTGACGGTTAGGCGCAGTTTCAAGGCAGCGTAGTCTATTCTCATTAAGGTGTATTCCAGAAATGAACATACCAGCCCCCCCTTTGCAAAAGGGGCTAAACATTCTTGGAAATCGCCTAATCTGACAGTTGGAATGACTGTATCGTTCACTTTCCATAATGATTTGCTCTTAACGTTGCGTCGTTGCGCCGTTGCGTGAGGACTTCTTTTCCCTTTGTCGCAGTGCGGTGTCATTCAATGGGCGAAGATTTTTTGTCTCACGCAACTGCGCAACGACGCAACGTAAAAGCGCAGTGGCAATGGGCGGCTTGACGGGCTTGACCGGTTTATTCCGCCGCAAACGCTCGCTTTGACGACAAGGGAGCAATAGCTTACCGACGGATTGCACATTACCGCGTTGCTTAACATCAGTGAATACAATGACATTATTAACCTTCCCACAAGTCATTACCGAATTTGCCCTAGCCCGCAAAGCATTCCACAAGGAATTGTTGGAAACCGTCTTGACCCTCAACGCCGCCGGGGTCGCCAGCAACGCCGACAAAGACAACCGGGCCAGCGTGGCAATTGCGGCTGGCATTGCCCGCTTGCTCGAAGCAGAAACCCAGGCCGAACGGCTGGCCGGGCAAACCTCCGGCAACCGATTCGAGGATGCTTGCGCGGCTTTCGTCCGCAACACCTTCTGCAAGCTGACCCACCTACGCCCTGGGTTATGGGATATCCATCAGGTCACCGGGCGCAACCGTCTCGAAATTGCCAAATACGAGCAATTCGCCCATTTGGTCGCGTTGGACGAGGCAGCCAAGGCCAACCCGGCCTTGGCCGCCGCATTGGGCAGCGACTACACCATCACGCCGGATGTCGTCGTCGTCCGCCACACCGAACCGGACGAAACCATCAACGCGACAGCCCCCTTGGTCGATGGTCAAGTCTCGCGCCATGCCAGCTTGCGCAGTGCCAACGGCGGCGGGCCGCTGCTCCATGCCAGCATTTCCTGCAAGTGGACCATCCGCAGCGACCGCGCCCAAAACGCCCGATCCGAAGCCTTGAACCTGATCCGCAACCGCAAGGGCCATCTGCCCCATATCATGGTGGTGACGGCAGAACCCACCCCCTCACGCCTCGCCTCGATAGCTCTAGGAACCGGCGACATAGACTGCGTTTACCATTTTGCGTTGTATGAACTGCAAGAATCCCTGCAATGTTTGAACATGGACGATGCCGCCGATATGTTGGCGGTGATGGTGGATGGCAAGCGGCTCAAAGACATCTCCGATTTGCCGCTGGATTTAGCGGTTTGAAAAGAAGGTTTCACGCACTCAATAAAACGCGATCATCTTCGATTCAACAGTTAAAATGACCCTGCCTTAAACATTATGGGAAAAGCCCGATGCCTTACCTGAAAATTCAAATTAACCAACCTATAAGCCAGGAAAAATCCAAAGCGCTGATGGTTGCGGCTTCAAAACAATTGTCGATTGACTTGGATAAACCGGAGCGTTATCTGATGGTTGAATTGACAACAAATCCGACAATGCTGTTAGGTGGAACGGACAACCCGGCGGCTTATCTGGAATTGAAAAGCATAAACCTGCCCGTTGGACAAACCAAAAACCTGTCACAATCTTTGACTTTACTGCTGGAAGACGAATTGGAGATATTGCCATCTCGCATTTATATCGAGTTTTCCGATGTGAAGGGGGGCTTCTGGGGTTGGAACGGTTCGACTTTTTGACAGGGGGACTTTTATCGACCACCAAGAGGGAAGTGCTGAGGTCGGCATGAATTGGAAGCAATGTAAGCGTTCACTCCCCTGCCTTTTCATGGGAGCGCGGCCATCTTGGCCGCAATTCTGGCGGACGGGATGCCCTCGCTCCCAGGGGGAGTGAACGCTTACGAAGCAATGATGAAAAGTTGTAACACAATTTTCATCTATCTTGTATATGCTTACCCCAAACTGCCGCATATCCCATGCCTTGGCTGTGACACGCAGAAATATAGATGAAAAGCAATTATTATCGAACCATCTGGATTTCCGATTTGCACATCGGTTCCACACAATGCCAAGCCGATGTTTTGCTGGATTTCCTTAAGTACAACGAGAGCGAAAAGCTTTATCTAGTCGGTGATATTATCGACTTTTGGTCGCTTTCCAAAAAAGTTTATTGGCCTAGGGATCACAACACCGTCATTCAAAAGATTCTGCGCAAAGCGCGGCATGGAACCCAGGTGATCTACGTTCCTGGCAACCATGACGAAAACATCAGAGATTACGACAACTATGTTTTTGGCGATATCATCGTTAAAAACCGGGATGTGCATACGACCGTATTGGGTCAGAGATTCCTGATTGTCCATGGTGACGAGTATGACACAATTGCCAAATACCACCAGTGGATAGCAAAACTTGGAAGCAAGGGCTATGACCTATTGCTTGACATTAATCGTTTGCTAAGGTTGGCCAGGCGATTTTTTGGCATACAGTCACAATTCTCCCTCGCCGCTTTTGTAAAGTTTAAAGTCAAAAATGCCGTCCAGTTTATTTCCGATTATGAGGAAAGCATTGTCAATACTTTAAAAGATGGACAATTGGACGGTGTCATATGCGGTCATATACACCATGCTGAAATCAAGGATATAGATGGATTCCTATATGTGAACACTGGCGATTTCGTGGAGAGTTGCAGTGCGATTGTGGAACATCAAGATGGCAGTCTTGAGCTTGTGAGGTGGCATAAAGCTGGGTTGGAATTGTCAGAGGACGTGGTTCCGCTCGAAGCCTGATTGACTCATGTTACGCACAGACTGCGGTTCTGTGGTCGGCAATGGGTTGCCGACCTATAGCGCTTTGATTTGGAGTGTCAAGGCTTGCCTTGACAGGCAAAGCGAGCTTTGCCACTCCATGCGTAACATCAGAGATTCAGGTGAATTGGCTCGGCATCTGCTAAGGATGACCCCAATACTGTTGAATTAAGGAGTAGGTCGGCATCCCTATGCCGACTGGGTACACGGTTTGTCTCGGCGGCAAAGGGTTGCCGCCCTACGATTTGGTACGTGAGCGTGCTTAATTCAACAGTATTGAGGATGACACCCCTCTGCAATGGGATCCCATCCCTAATCCCATTCGATGGATGATATTATGAATCGTGGTTTCTACACTATTTTGGCGGCGCAGTTTTTTTCAGCCTTGGGGGACAATGCCCTCTTATTTGCCGCGATTGCGATGCTGAAAACCTTGAATGCACCCTCTTGGGAAACCCCAGTATTGCAACAATTCTTTGTCGTATCCTTCATCGTTCTCGCACCCTTTGTTGGACCTTTCTCCGATGCCCTGCCCAAGGGGCAAGTTTTGTTTGTTAGCAACCTCGTCAAGGTCATAGGATGCGCTGCGATGCTGATAGGGCTACATCCGCTACTGGCCTATGGTTTCGTTGGCATCGGCGCTGCCTTATACTCACCTGCCAAATATGGGATATTGACCGAATACCTGCCAACGAATAGGCTAGTTTGGGGAAACAGTTGGATGGAAGGCTTGACCGTTGCGGCTGTCATACTAGGTGCCATTTGCGGGGGAATGCTGATTGGACCTGGTATTGAGGATCAATTGTCCAATCAATCGGGATGGCTTCAAGACCTCGCCAACGTAAACACAGCCGCTAAATTTGCCATCTTTGTCATCCTTGGCCTTTATGGGGTGGCGGCATTATTCAATTTGTACATCCCAAAATTGCCCATTGAAAACAAGCCAAAAGCTCGCACTCTGGGATATCTGCTGAGCGACTTCTGGCGCTGTTTCCTATTGCTTTGGAAAGACCCGCTCGGACAAGTATCGCTTGCAGTCACTTCCTTGTTCTGGGGTGCAGGGACGACTTTACGCTTCATTATCTTGACTTGGGCTGCCTCTTCCCTGGAACTGAATCTGGAACAGGGCACTCAACTGACCGGTGTCGTGGCGGTCGGCCTTGCCATTGGTTCCGTTGTGGCCGCCAAGACAATTTCGCTACACCATGCGGTAAAGGTGTTGCCCATAGGCATCGCCATGGGGCTTGTAGTCATCGGCATGGTGTTCGTGACCGATTGGCGTCCGGCAGTGGCCATGTTGATCCTGATTGGCGCATTGGCCGGCAGTTTCCTTATCCCTATGAACGCGCTTCTGCAACACCGAGGCCATCTAATGATGGGTTCCGGGCACTCCATCGCTTTACAAAATTTCAACGAGAACCTAACGATCATAGTCATGCTAGGGGCTTATTCTGCGATGATTCAGGCTGAATTCTCGGTTAATGCCATAGTGGTTGCCTTTGGGTTATTTATATCGGTTACAATGGCATGGTTAAACAAGCGCCATTTGCACGACCAGGATTAGCTAATACCATTAACTAAGACCGACGCGGTTTTAAAAACCGAGTCGGTCTAGCCAAAACCCTACCCGCTGTTTTTTGAGGACCGCATGCCCAAACCCGTCACCCCTTTGCTAGCCGCCGATGCCATTATCGAACTGACTGATGTCCCCGGTCGCCCGATTGTTTTGATTGAGCGGGCTAATCCGCCTTTTGGTTGGGCGATTCCAGGCGGCTTTGTGGACGTTGGCGAAATAGTCGAGTATGCCGCCGTGCGTGAAGCCAAGGAAGAAGTCTGTCTTGACATAAGCCTGATTGCCTTGCTGGGCATTTATTCCGATCCAAGCCGTGACAATCGTGGGCATACGGTCACGGCGGTCTATGTTGCCGAGGCTTCGGGGACACCCAAAGCGGCGGATGATGCGAAAAATTGTTGTTTTTTCAATTTGGACGCTCTACCAGAGCCATTGGCGTTCGACCACGCCCAAGTTTTGGCTGACTATAAAAAGTACCGAGAAACTGGCCGGGTGGCCTTATTGCGTAAAGCTTGATTTTCGATAGTGCCCGAATGAAGAAGCGTGTATTAATTATGTCGGCAGGGGCTGGAACCGGCCACATTAGGGCAGCCGAAGCCTTGGAAAAGTCTTTCAAATCCGACGACCGTGTCGAAGAAGTCTTCAACAATGATGCCCTACGCTACACTAACAAACTTTTCCGTGATTTTTATTCCAAACTCTACACCTCATTAGTGAGGTCCGCCCCCAACTTCCTAGGTTGGTGGTATAAAGCCAGTGATGAACCTTGGCGCACCGACCGGATGCGCCATATGATCGACCGCTTGAACACCAAGCCTTTGGTGCGGTTCATCCATGACTTCGACCCGCATATCACAGTCTGCACCCATTTCATGCCGGCCGGGATCATCAGCCATCTGATTGCGACGAAGAAATTGCAAGCCCGCCTGTCCATTGTGGTCACCGATTTCGACTTTCATGCGATGTGGTTGTCCCGCTCGTTCCACCGCTATTTTGTGGCGCTAGACGAAACCAAGGCACACCTCGAAATGCTCGGGATTCCAGATGAGCGGATCACCGTTTCCGGCATCCCCATTGACCCCCTATTTAAGCAACCCGTCGATTGCGAAGAAGAGCGGGCAAAATTGGGCCTCAACCCTGAGTCACCGATTTTATTGCTATCGGCCGGTGCCTTCGGCTTAGGCCCAACCGAGTTCATGGTGGAGCGCTTGCTCAATCTAAAGCACGAAAATGCACAAACGGTGGTCGTCTGTGGACGCAATGAAGAATTACGACAACGCTTGTTAAAACTAGTCGGCGAGCGAAGTTCGAAGTTTAAAATCCTCGGCTACTCCGATGAAATGCACAAACTAATGAAGCTGTCCGATATTTTCATCGGCAAGCCCGGTGGGCTGGCCTCTTCGGAAGCCATCGCCTGCGGTCTGCCCATGTGCGTGGTCACGCCTATTCCAGGCCAAGAGGAAAGAAACAGCGACCATCTTCTTGAAGAAGGGATAGCCGTCAAGTGCAATGACCTTACCACCTTGGCTTTCAAACTAGACCTACTTTTGGATGACCCCGCAAGAATGCAGCGAATGAAAGCCAATGCCCTGCGTTTCGCCAGACCCGACGCTTCGCAAACCATCGTCAACACGTTGCTGGAAGATCGCCTGCCACAGCTTGCCTTGACAAAAAAGCAGCGTGCGGCGATGACTTTGGCGGCGGGGCCGGAATGATCCTGAATAAGGAATCTTATTGCAAAGGGTTCCTCTGGGGTGTAGCGACATCGGCCTATCAAGCGGAAGGCGGGTACAATGGGAAAAACCAGCCGCAAACCAACTGGGCTAGGGTCGAAAAGGAAAAGGACGTGGCCCCCCTCGGCAATGCCGCCGAGTTTTGGACACGCTATCCAGAAGATTTTGCCAATTGCCGGAAAATGGGCTTGTCTGCATTTCGCTTGGGGCTAGAATGGAGCCGGGTCCAACCCAGTTTGTCCCGCAAACCTTCGCAACCGCCGACCATGGATGGGGCCGCACTTGACCATTATGCTGAAATGTTGATCGAGTGCCGAAACAATGGACTCGAACCCGTCGTCACACTCCATCATTTTGTGCATCCTGCCTGGCTCGGTGACGACCCCTGGTTGGAGCCATCCACGGTCGATCATTTCATCCATTATGTACAGTCCGCCGTGCTGCACGTCAACAGCGCCTTAACCAGCCGGGGCTATCCGGCGGTTCGTTACTACATTACCATTAACGAACCGAATATGTTGTTATTCAATACCTACCTGAGCGGTCAATTCCCAAGCACAGCCCAGCACGGTTTTAAAACAGCCATCAAGGCTTGTTGCAATCTGCTTTGTGCCCACATTAAAGCCTACAATGTCATTCATGATATGTATGAAACCCAAGGATGGGTACAACCGATGGTAAGCTTGAACAACTATTGCAGCGACTTGTATTGGGCGGATAAACTGCTGCTCGATTTATTGGCCTTGCGTGAACACAATATCCAATTAATGGATATCAATAACCATGTACGCAAAAAAAGAAACGCTTTTGAAACCACGTTAGCCGAGGCGAACATTCCTCTGCGTAAAAACCTGTCCTATTGGTTCGGGACTTTCTGCAAGAAATTAACGGATAAACTATGCTGTTTGTACTTTGATATTCAGGGGTTCAAGCCATTCACCGACGGCTTGCTGGAATCATCGCGTGAAAGAGTCCTAGATTATATTGCCGTGGATTATTATGATCCCTTCTCCGCCCACCTATTCCGGCCACCTGAACTGTGGGACCATGAATTTAAAAACAAATCCATCCATTCTTGGTTAATGAACACCATCTCCAGCAAGTGGTGGGATTGGCGGGTGCTGCCGCAGGGTTTGCATTTTTTCTGTCAATATTATGCCTGCGAATTTCAAGGCAGACCGATACTGATAGCGGAAAATGGCATGGCCCTGCGCCGCAAAACCAACAACAAAAACTCGCATCGCCGTGACCGTATCTCCCGTAGCCAATTTATAGAATTGCACGTAGGCGAGGTCGTCAATATGCTCAATGAAGGGATACCCTTGATTGGCTATCTGCACTGGTCGCTTTTCGACAACTATGAATGGGGTACTTACACGCCCCGTTTTGGGCTTTATAGCATAGACTACCAACGGGGCTGCGACCGTGCCCCTGTCGATCATCTTGGCGATTGCCCGTCGGCGACTTATGCGAAGCTTGTGGGGTTATTCAAATCCCGATCACCTGAAACTGACGTAAGCGTTCACCCCCCTGGGAGCGCGGGCGTCTCGCCCGCTGAAATAGCGGCCAAGATGGCCTCGCTCCCAGGATAAAGGCCACTGCCATTAAGTTAAGCATTTATCGGAACGCCAAGCCCCAGCTTGGCATCAGGGTGTACCGCGCCAAGCTGGGACTTGGCGTTCGCATCTGTGACTCTTTTGTCACTAACTTAATGGCAGTGAGGATAAAGGCAGGGGGACTGAACGGTTACCACGTTACGCTTTTGCGTCGTTGCGTGATATTTTTTATTTTTCAGAATTTCAAGGGTCATAGCCATGTCATCACCCGCCGAAGAAATTTGGGCGATTTTGCGCGAAGTTGCCGAGTCGCAAAAAGAAACCGATAAAAAGATCAAAGAAGTGACCGCCAATATTGGCCGGCTGGGCAACCGGCTGGGCGAGTTCATCGAAGATACGGTGCGTCCCGCCGCTGTGCGCTTGTTTCGCGAACGGGGCATTGAAGTCCATGAGGTGCAGCAGAATGTCAGTGTGCAACGGGGCGATGAAGGTCTTGAAGTGGATTTGATGGTGGCCAATGATTTGGATTTGGTCGCCGTCGAGTGCAAAAGCAATCTAAAGCAACAAGACATAGACGAGCATCTGGCGCGGTTAGCCAAAATCAAACGGCTGCTGCCGAAATATGCTAACACGCGAGTCATGGGCGCGGTGGCGGCGATGGTGATCCCCGACAACGTGGCTCGTTACGCCTACAGCAAGGGTTTATTTGTGATTGGACAAAGCGGCGAGCATTTGGAAATCCGCAATGATGCCGAGTTCAAGCCGGCGGTTTGGTGATTCAAGGCAAGCCCCAAAGCGCGACGGGGTTTGCAACCCCGTCGTTTACGTTTTGTGTAGTAACCATGCCTGACAAACGACAAAACATTATGCAGCAACTCTCAATTTTAGGCCAGAAACGCTAAATGTAACCCCGTCATTTCGGCAGGGATGCCAAAATGACGGGGTTTTGAGCCAAACTGAGAATTGCTGGCTCCTACGGGGTTTCAGGTTAAAATGAGAATTGCCGGGAGTGCAAGGCTTGCCTTGCTAGGTTTTACAACTTGCAAGGCAAGCCTTGCACTTCATCCGAATTTAATGACAGGCAAAACACATGGTCGATTCTGCCAACCACCCACATCGGGTTTTCATTAGCTACAGCCACAAAGACGAAGCTTGGAAAGAGCGTCTGCATACGCAGCTTAACGTCTTGGAACAGCAAAATCAGCTTTCCATTTGGGAGGATCGTCAAATTGCCGCCGGCGATGATTGGTATCCCGCCATCGAAAAAGCCATCAATTCGGCCAATGTCGCCATTTTGCTAATCAGTGCCGAGTTTCTTAGTTCAAAATTCATCACCGGCGAGGAAGTGCCGCGTTTGTTGGCGCGTCGAAAGAAGGAAGGTTTGCTGGTCATTCCAGTGATTTTGAGTCCTTGTGCTTGGCAAGCCATCCCTTGGCTTGCATCCATCCAAGGCAGGCCCAAAGACAACAAACCCCTATCCAGTTTACCCAAAAATAAAAAAGATCAATGCCTAGCTGATTTAGTGCTGGAAATCCTTGAGTTGGTCGGCCAACAGGTCGATACCGGCGAAGACGACTCGGAATTCACCGAACAGGAATTGCAAGACCAACTGCGTGAATATAAGCGTTATCTGGTCGAAAGCTATAAATATCTGGACTTCAAAGGCATCGACAGCATTGCCGAGGCGGTCAAGGGTTCCAGCGGCATCACGCTAGAGTCGGTTTATGTTCCGCTACGCGCCCGTTTGGACGCGCCGGACGCAGAATCTTGGCATCGGCTAGGCGGACGGCTTTATCGCGGATCAACAGCGGTTGCAGATGCGGCACCCGACAAGCTGGAACAGGAAATTAGCCGTGCCGAACAAGATGCCTTAACGGTTGAGGACTGGTTCAAGCAACGACCCGCCTTGGTGATTTTAGGCGATCCCGGCAGCGGCAAATCCACGACGATGAAGCGGCTGGCTCTGGGGCTTGCGCAACAAGACAACACGCCCTTGCCTATTTTAGTGTCGCTAAACGCTTATGGCAAAAGGCTAGAAGAAGGCATCATCAGCTTTGAAGAATACCTGCCTGAGTATTTCCATGGCAAACGCGCCCAGCTTGACCCGCATAAAATGCGCAAGCTATTCACCGATGCACTGAAGCAACAGAAGGCTGTGGTGTTGATGGATGGCTTGGATGAAGTCGGAATCTACCGGGGTCCACTGGTAGGCCAGATTGAACACTTCGTGAGGGCGTGGATTCCCGAATGCCCCGTTTTAAGGCTACCTGAGCATCCTCTACGAGGGAAAAAAGACGAAAATGAATATCAACGTGCGTTAAGCCAATTTAATAAAGAATCCGCAAAGATCAAAACAGATTACGAACGTGATTTGCGCGAATGGCAACAAAGTGGCAACCGCATGGTTGCCACCAGCCGGTTTGTCGGCTACCGCGACTATCCGTTATCCGATCCGCGCTGGCAAACGGTGGCGTTAAACGACTGGAACCGGGAGGAAATCGACCAGTTTTTTACCGGATTCACCTTGGCCTGTGAATTGGCATGGAAAGGCGGGGGAAATCGGGAAGAGGCGCAACGTTTGGCTGGTCTTGAACGCCACTCCTTGTTGCAGGTGATTGATGTCAACCCTGGCATCCGGCGGCTGGCCGGTAATCCCTTATTGGCCTCTTTATTGGCACTAATCAAACGGCAAGGTGTCACTCTGCCAGAGCGACGGGTGGAATTGTATAAGCTCTACATGGAGACCATGCTACGCAGTTGGAACCGCGCCCGCAGCTTGGACAAACAACCGATAGGCCCGGAGATAGACTTTTCCCCCACGCAACGGCTGTTAGCAAAGCTGGCTTTGCATCTGCGCCAAACCAACCCGCAAGGGGGTTTGATCCATGAAGAGGCAATGAATGACTATTTGCTGAACTATTTCCGGGACGATGACTTCAGCCGCATGGAGGCGGAAGTGAAGGCCAAGGGCTTCCTCGACTCGGTGCATAAATATTCCAATCTGTTGATTGAAAAAGGCCATAGACAATACGGCTTCATCCATCTGACCTTCGAGGAATATCTAGCCGGCTTTGGCTTGGCCTTGGAGCGCGACGAAGAGTTGCAAAAACTGTTTCCAGATTATTTGCAACAGCCTGAATTGTGGCAGGAAACCCTGTTACTGTCGTTGGGCGTGATGGCGGTAATCAACAATGACCGAGACAAGGCTAATGCGGTGTTGGACGGTCTGCTGAAAAGCGCGAAGCCCGACGCGGTGTTATTTGCCCTTTCAACACTAAAAGATGTGGGGGCGGAAGGGCTTGGTAACCGGATGGTTCTTAAAATTCAAAAGAGCTTGCTGGCTTTGGCGCAAGACACTAGCCAACCGCTGAGTAAACGCCGCTGGTACGGCCTGTTGCTCGGCGATTCGGGGTATTTGCCAGATGATTTGGAATTATTGATTCATATTACCAAAGGGCCGTTTCCGTATGGCGAGAATAAAACCCATGCAGAAATCACCCATGATTACTGGATAGGCAAATACCCGGTGACGAATGCCCAATACAAGCGTTTTATCGACGCGGGTGGCTACCAGAATCGAATATTCTGGACCGAGCAAGGATGGCAACAGCGTACCGGAAACGTGTGGCAACAGCCCCTATTTTGGCAAGACTGCGGTTGGGCCAATCCCTTGTCGCCAGTCGTCGGTGTCAGTGTTTATGAAGCCCAGGCGTATTGTTGTTGGTTGCAAAGCCAAATGTTGGCGCAACCCGATATCTTCGGTATGACTGAAGCGGTTCCTGAAAATTATAGTGTCCGCTTACCAAGCAATGATGAATGGGAACGGGCGGCGCGGGGCGTGGATGGCAGGGAATATCCTTGGGGGAACGACTTCAAGGTGGGCTATGCAAATTGTGCGGATTCTTGGAAAACAGATGCTGAGGACCGGGGAACCACGGCGGTGGGGATTTTTGTGCAGGATGCCAGTCCAGACGGTTTGCAAGATTGTTGTGGCAATGTTTGGGAGTGGACTACTTCAGAAAATAAGAATTATTATATTCGCGGCGGTTCTTGGGACCTTCAGGCCGACTATATCCGCTGTGAGTTCCGCGGCGGGTCCCCTCCCAACCTTCGGCTCAATAGTTTCGGCTTTCGGTTGGTGTTGGGTTCTCCCTTGTAATTTCTGAATTCTGTCTTCTGTTTTTGCTGTTTTCTGCTCTTTCTTTTGCTCTTTTGTACCGCGTCTCGGTCGCGTTTTTTTTTGGGGTGCAGACCGACTCGGTTTTCAAAACCGAGTCGGTCTCCGCGCCAATATTCAGTCAACCCCCTTGCCCCTTTTGAGCCAAAACGATGATTGTGGTCCGTCATACCGGCAGGGAGAGCGAAGCGAGGGTTCGCCGTTATACAGAACACAGGGAGGTGAATGGTGGGGCGGGTTCGGAACCCAATGCTGTTGAATTAAGGGGTAGGTCGGCATCCCTATGCCGACTAGGTACACGGTTTGTCCCGGCGGCAAAGGGTTGCCGCCCTACAATCCTTGATATGCAGTCCGTAGCCCGGATGGAGCCGCTTGCGGCGTAATCCGGGTTTTGTGGTCGGCATCCTCCCGGATTGCGCCGCAAGCGGCTCCATCCGGGCTACGACACTCGTCGTCGCAGGGTTTGGAAGGCGGCGACGAGTCGCCGCACTCTATGCTTGGTGGGCTGAACGATGACCAAGGCCGGTTCGCCGGTATCCAGGGCAGTAGGGCGGATACAGGGATGTGATCCGCCGAATGCGAACACACCACCAACATTTGGCGGAACCCGTTCATGGTTCCGCCCTACGGTCCTGTTGAATTAAGGGGTAGGTCGGCATCCCTATGCGATTGGGCAGATGGTTCGTCTCGGCGGCAAAGGGTTGCCGCCCTACAATCCTTGATATGCAGTAGGTCGGCAACCCTTTGCCGACATGGGCGTATAATAATAAACAAATAGATATAGAAAACGCTAAAAATGATCGATCAACTGTCTGAATTACTAATCCCCTCAGTCAACCTGGCAATGGAAGCAGGGGAAAAGATACTCGCCATCTATTCTTCAAACTTCCACATCGAATATAAAGACGACCATTCTCCCCTGACTGCCGCCGATCTGGCGTCCCACGAATGCCTCGCCGCTGGGCTGGCAAAAATTGCGGGGGAATTTCCGCTGTTGTCGGAAGAATCAGCCATCATTCCCTTTGACCAGCGCAGACATTGGGAAACCTATTGGTTGATCGACCCCCTTGACGGCACCAAGGAGTTTATCAAGCGAAACGGCGAATTCACGGTCAACATCGCTTTAATCCACCAAAACAAGCCAGTGCTTGGCGTTGTTTATGCTCCGGTTTCAAAAACCAGCTATTTTTCCATGGCAGGCTCGCAAGCTTACAAAATGAAGGGAATAGAAAACCCCATTCCCATCTTTGTCCGCTCCCCGGCCTCGCATCCCCCGGTAGTCGTCGGTAGCCGCTCACATTTGACCGAGGAAGTAAAAGCCTATCTGCTTAGACTCGGCGATTGCACAATGAAGCCAGTGGGTAGTTCCTTGAAATTTTGCCTTGTGGCCGAAGGGGAGGCCGACCTGTATCCGCGGTTTGGACCGACTTCCGAATGGGATACTGCCGCTGCCCATTGCATCGTCGATTCCGCCGGTGGCAGGGTTGTCAATTTACAGGGCGAGCCTTTGCTGTATAACACTAAACCATCCCTGCTCAATCCGTTTTTTCTGGTGTTTGGAGACGCGTCGGGGTCTTGGTTGTCTTATATCGAATAATGCCATACCTAAATACAAGCATGGCTAAACCATACACCATGGGTTGCATTGGAATTGAGTAACGGGCAAATGGCGCACCTACACAATGCACCAGTACAAAATATAAAAATAATGCCGATAGGCAACGGGCAAGAAAAAGAGATTCATCATCAGGTAGACTATATTTTGCTGGTAGCCAAGGCAAAACACTACCCACTCCTGCCAGTGCCACCAAGTAATAATGTAAATTGAACATCAGACTATGGGATGTTTTAAATAACCAAAACTCGTCATAAGCCGTTCGCATAACTGGGTAAATGTATACATCACCCATACCCTCAAATATATCCCAAGAAAATAGCATCACGGGCTTTCCGAATAGATACCATTTTAGATATTCCCAAGGAGATTCTATAAACCTCTTTATGATTTCACCCTTTACCGAGGCCAAGGAAGCAGAAATTTCGTTTGCGAGGGGATCAAACCGATAAGGATAACCCAAGGTTTCCGGGCGGTAATCATACATCATGCCGGGATAAAGGCCATGGTGCAGGGCGTTGATTGCCAAGGTATCGTCTGCGAGTATCTACTTTAAATTCCAAGGAAAAGCCAAGCTCAAGCCGTCAAGGTCTGCGCTTTTTGGGCAATCAAATCCGCCAGCGACGGCAGCTTGAAATGGCCGGCCACCCGGTCGTAAACGTAG
>Ga0118677_10006091_pt1 | contig 20657 bp, 15 predicted proteins | sample AliMusrvi5mmetaG_FD_86154 | JGI IMG/M metagenome (GOLD analysis project Ga0118677, IMG submission 86154)
CGGTTTGGACGGGGCGAAGCTCACAGCTGCCGGTACCGCGTGGGGATTGGAACCGGGCTTGGGTTTGACTCGCCCGGTGCACGCCGACAGCGTCACCATTCCTTTCATAACCGATCCCAGCGGCGATTACTGCGGCGTCGGGTTGGTGAACCTGCGCGGGGATATTCCTTTTAGCGGCTTCGTGTTCGTACCGGACAAAGCAGGTCCGAAGAATGAGACACTGCTTCGCAACGTCTATAAGTTGGCCCGGTTCTCTGGAAAACCCGTCACGGTTCCGCCCGCAATTCCATTACCGGAGCGGGTGTTCCCCGTGGAAGCCAGCCTGTGTTTCGGTAGGGACAATCAGCGCATGGTATACTTGCGTGGGGAATCGGTTCCGCTTCTGCTGCGGCTCAAGGCGTTACAACCCAAGAGTTGCGAAGTCCGGGTTCACTATGCCCTGCGGGAAGGCGACACGATACTGCGTGAAGACAAAGCTACCGTTTCCGCAGGAATCAAGGAGGCCGATACACTGATTACCTTCCTGGATTTGCGTGGTCTGCGAGTGGGGCGTTACACTGTTTCAGTCGATTTGGAGCTCAATGGAAAGTCGCTAAAATTAAACCGCGAGCTACGCATTGCGCCTCAACCAGATCACCGCGGCACCCATATAGCCATCTGGTGCGACGCCTCCCCCAAGCTCAATCGCACCGAAGATCTTCTCAAAGACCTCGAAGCACACAATCTCGATCCAGTCTTCACTGACGACTTCTCCACCGGTCGAGACCTGGCTTTATGGTATGGCTTCAGCTTCTCCACCCGTCGACATGGGCATGCTGTCTCCACTCCGAATCCACCCAGCTACAATAACGACCGACTCGGCAGTAATAACCAGATTATGCGTGTTCGTGCTCTTGGTGATAAGCGCGTGGCCAACGGTTATGCCAGCCCCATTCGTCGACAGGCAGAGGCAGACGATTTTCAACTTCAAGTAGCCACGGATGATGCGTTCCCTGCGTTTCGCAGGCGCACTGTCACTGCGGACGATTACAGCCAGTGGTTTGGGCTGGACTACAACCGCTATGCAGTGGAGGGATTCCGCGACCGTTACGGCTTTGAACCACCGCGACCGAAAGGTACGGAGGATCCCTACGGCACAGTCAACGTTGAGCACACCCCTGGAATCATTCCGGATAATGATCCGTGGATCCTCCTCAACCGCTACTGGAGCGAAACCCTGGGCGACTCGGGTCGACGTTTCTCGGAGGCCATGAATAAGACCACCGATGGACTCGGCAAGGTTGGTCCGATCCCGGGTGGAATGATGATTCCGCTTATCTCGATGTGGTCAGGGCAATATCCGCCGTTCTACGAAATATGAAAAACACCACGGGTTCTTGTGTTGGTTTAATGATTCTCGCCGCCATGGCCATGACTGGCACTCTGCATGCCGCCGAACCACCGATGGTTCCCCCGGATTTGACAAAAGGCGAGACCGCCGGCGTGGATCGCAACGGCACCTACAACCTCGGCGCCACCGGCCTGCGCGGCTGGATCCATACCCGGCCTGACAATTATCTGGATAGCGAACATGGCCGGACCACCTTGCACAGCCGGCAAATCCTGGTGACCCATGTCGGCAAAAGATCGCCGGCTGATGACGTGATGAAGGTGAACGACGTGATCGTCGGCGCGGGCGGCAGGCTTTTCACCGACGATGCCCGCAAGAGCATCGCATACGCCATCCAGGACGCCGAGAAGGAAACCCATGGCGGCATCCTCAAACTGACCCGCTGGCGTGCCGGCAAAACCGAAGAAGTGCAGCTCAATCTCAAGGTGATGGGAACCTACAGCGCCACCGCTCCATATAACTGCCCCAAATCCAAGCTGATTTTCGATGAGGCCTGCAAGGCACTGGAAATGGAACCGCTGGACGAAAGTTGGAACGGCGCGATCAGCGGACTCGCGTTGATGGCCACCGGCGAACAGAAATTCATGCCCAAGGTGCGGGAACTCGCCCACAAGATGGGCAAGAAACAACTGAACCTCGACAAGCCCGAGAACCTGAAGGGCATGGTCGCATGGGACTGGGGATATAAGAATATCTTCCTCTGCGAGTATTACCTGCTCACAAATGACAAACTGGTGATGCCCGCGATCCGTGAATACACGCTCGCCCTGGCCAAGGGACAGAGCATGTATGGCACCTTCGGGCACGGCGTGATCCCCCCGGTTGCCAAACTCGAACTCCGCTCGGTGCCACCCTATGGCCCGGTGAACTCGGTGGGACTGCCCGCCAATATGGCCATCGTGCTGGGAAAGAAATGTGGCGTGAAAGATCCGGAAGTGGATGCCGCCATCAATCGCGCCGACGGTTTTTTCGGTTACTTCGTGGACAAGGGAATCATTCCCTACGGCGAACACACGCCGGGCGATGGCTGCCATGAACATAATGGCAAAACCTCAATGGCCGCGATGTTGTTCGCCTTGCAAGGCAACCGCCCGACGGAAACCCGCTTCTTCGCCAAAATGTGCACCGCCGGTTACAAAAACCGCGAAATCGGCCACACCGGCCAGGGCTTCAGTTATCTGTGGGGCGCCCTCGGCGCGGCCACCGGCGGCCCGACCGCCGCCGCCGCCTTTTTCAAGCAAGCGTCATGGCACTTCGATCTGGTCCGCCGCTGCGACGGCTCGTTCACCTACGACGGAGGCGAACAATACGGCCCCGGCAAAACCGATGATGATACCTATTATGGCAAAAGCAGCTACAGCGGCCTGAGCCCGAATGCCAGTTATGTCCTAACATATTCGCTGCCGCTGAAGAAAATCCTGCTCACCGGCAGGGATGCGAACCCGGCGAACCTGCTCGGCGCCGCGGATGTTTCGCATGCCATCGCTTCCGGCCGCTTCGATCTGGATCGCAAACAATGCACTGCCGAGGAACTTGTCGCGGCCTTCGCCGATTGGTCACCCACAGTCCGCAACTGGGCCGCCGAAGAACTCGCCACCCGCCCCGAAGCGAAAACCATGGTCCCGAAACTCATCACCATGGCCGAAGGCCGGGACGTCCATACCGCCCAAGGTGCCGTGTGCGCGCTCGGATACCTCAAGAGCCAGGAGGCTTTGCCCGCCTTGGTACGCCTGCTCTCCCACGATGACCGATGGCTGCGCTACAAGGCCGCCAATTCCATCAAGAAAATCGGCGGTGCGCCGGACGCCATCACCACCGACGTGGTGAAAGCCGCCATCAAGACCACCGAACCGATGCTGCCCGTGGCATGGGCCGATCCCATCCAGTTCACCCAGGGCCAGTTGGCCGAGGCCTTGTTTTCCGGCCCCATGAAGGAGTCCCTCAAGAACCTCGACTCGAAGTTTCTCTATCAGATCATCCGCATCGTGGCCAAGAATCCCGACGGCATGGCGCGCATGCATCTGCGAGATTGGTTCGAGAACCATTTGACTCCCGAGGCTGTGGAGGTTCTCGCCCCGGATTTGTTTGACGCGGTGAAAATCCTGTGTCCGGCAGACACGATGTTTGGCGGCGAGATCCGCATGGGGGCTTTCAAGGCGCTAACCAAATATCATTACAAGGAAGGCATCGAAGCCGGCATCAACTATGCCAACACCCAGGGCGGTATGGGCAGTGAAACCCGCACCGGGGAAATCATGAAGGAGATCGTCAGTTATGGCAAAGCCGCCCGCCCGGCAGTGCCGGCCCTCAAAGCGCTGATTAACGAACTCAACGACCAGTGCAAACGCGGTGACTACCCGGCTGGCGCTCTTAATGACCAGCGAACCGGCGCGGTCGCCAACGCTATCAAGGAAATTGAAGCCGCCACCACCCAACCGGAACTGCGCAGCATCTCCGCAGCCCGTCCGGCAGGCGGCGCGAAATGAGGGAATCCGGAAAATGAGATGGCACTCTTCAGGGCCAACGGCCCGGCAGTATACCAGCCAAGGGCAACGCCCTGGGAAACGGCATCACGATGAATATTGAGGGCTGAAAGCACGATACATGAAACAGTTAATTGCCCGCCAAACGCCCCATATTACGGGCTTTCAGCCCTCGCATATCATGACCGCGCGTGACCTTGGGCGTTGCCCAAGGCTGGTATGGGTTGGGCCGTTGGCCCGGAAAATCCGCGAAAATGTGCCAACGCATTTCCCATCGAATTGTGGAACTGTGAATTTGTTGAAAATCCGCTTCCATCTGCGGTTCCAATCCCCTTTCTACGATAAATCGATTGCCTGACGAGCGTACCTTCGGTTCTTCCCTCATTTCACCAAACCACCGCCGTGACTGTCAGAACCCGCCTACAACCGATCCTCGCCCAACTCCCGTTTCTGTTAGTCGGAGTGGCCCTGACAGCCCGCCCGCTTGGCGCCGCGCCCGCCGATCCGCCGCCGGTGCGCGGGCTGACCGAAGTCGGCCACCCGCAGGTGGAATTGCGCGGCGGCTTCTGGGGGCCTCGCCTCAAGACCCACAACGATGTCACTCTCCCCCACGCGCTCGACGAACTCGAGAAAGACGGGCACGTCACCAACTTCGACAAGGCGGCCGGCGTGTTCGACGGCCCGCTCAAGGGCCACCACGCGTTTGACTCGGACCTGCACAAGGCGCTCGAAGGCGCCCTCGATTCCCTGCAACACTTCGCCGACCAATCGCTGCGCCAACGCGTGGAGGGCATCATCAAGCGCATCCTCGCCGCCCAACAAAAGGACGGTTTCCTGATCACCTATTTCATCGTCAACGGCCTCGATAAACGCTGGGACGACCTCCGCCTGGAACACCAGATGTACAATGCCGGCCACTTTTTCGAGATGGCCGTGGCGCACCGGCAATTGACCGGCGAACCCGTGGTGCTCGATGCCGCGCAACGTTTCGCCGATCACATCGACAGCGTGTTCGGTCCTAACAAACGCTACGATGTGGACGGCCACGAGGAGGTCGAGCTTGCATTGGTCAAGCTCTACCGCGAGACGGGCGAACGCAGGTATCTCGATCTGGCGAAGTTCTTCCTCGATGAGCGCGGCTATGTCCATGGCACCGAACACAAGCTCTTCGATCCCAAATCCGTCGTCCAACCGGTCAAGCCCGAGGGGAATATCACCCCGGAACAACAACGGGAGTTTTGGCATGCCAGCCTGAGGATCCGCAACGGCAGGATGCAGGACCACAAACCGCTGGCGGACCAGTTCGAGGCCGTCGGCCACGCGGTGCGCGCCGGTTATGTGTACTCCGCCATGACCGATTGCGCGCGCTTCATGGAAACTTCCGGCTTCGACCCGGCGCTCGATCACCTGTGGTGCGACGTGACCGGCCGCAAGATGTATCTCACCGGGGCGATCGGCACCGGCCAGTATGGTGACGAGGGGTTCGGCGATCCCTACCTGCTGCCTAACCAAGCGGCCTATTGCGAATCGTGCGCGGCCATCGCCCACGTTCTCTGGCAGTACCGCATGGCCCTGCTCAAGGCACAGGCGAAATACGCCGACGTGATGGAGTTGACACTCTACAACGGCATGCTCTCCGGGATCTCTATCGCCGGCGACAAGTTCTTCTACCAAAATCCGCTGGCCAGCGAAAAGGGCGGCGAACGCAGGCCATGGATCGGGCTGTCCTGTTGTCCGACCAACCTCGCACGCATCATCCCGCAAGTCGGCGGGCTGGCTTATGCCCAAGGCAAGAACCAAGTCTATGTGAACCTGTATGTCGCGGGTGACGCCACCATGAAACTCGAAAACGGCGCCAAACTCAAGCTCACCCAGCAAACAGAATATCCATGGGACGGCAAGATCCGCCTGACGGTCACCCCGGATCAACCCGCCGAATTTTCCATTTGCCTGCGCATCCCGGGATGGTCGCTCGGCCACCCCGTGCCGGGCGACTTGTATCGTTTTGGCGATTCCAAAGTCCCCGCTGTTAGCCTCAAGCTCAATGGAAATGTGTTGGAACCGGTGTCAACCGCGGACGGCTATGTCCACTTGCAACGCAAATGGCAACCGGGCGATGTGGTGGAATTGAATCTGCCGATGCCCGTCCAGCGCGTCCATGCCCACGAAAACATCAAGGAGGACCAAGGCAAGGTGGCCTTGATGCGCGGCCCGCTGGTCTATTGCCTGGAAGCCGCCGATCATCCCGGAGTGAACCTCGCCCAACTGGCCCTGCCCAAGGATTCCGAATTGCGCGCCACCCACCGCGCGGATTTGTTAGGCGGGGTCACGGTCATCGAAGGCAAGGCTTTAACAGATGGTAAGACCCCAACACTGCTGACCGCAATCCCTTACTACGCGTGGGCAAATCGTCAAAAAGGGGCGATGGCGGTTTGGTTCCAGAAAGGGGAGTGAGCGGGAACCGGCGAAAGCAGCGCGGCAAGCGCATGCAGAGTTACATGAGGGGCACGGGCGGCCCGCCCAATACTGTCCATTTGGCGCCCTTTGGCAGGAGAACAGGCTTCCAGCCTGTGAGGGAAGACAGCGCGTCCCGCCTGTCCGCCAATGTAAACGACAGGCTGGAAGCCCGTCGGTTTTTTGATTGGAGAACAGGCTTCCAGCCTGTGAGGGAAGACAGTGCGTCCCGCCTGTCAGCCAATGAATCGACAGGCTGGAAGCCCGTCGGTCAAGACAGGCGCGACGCCCAATACTGCTGACTTAGCACTCTTGGTTGTTTGAAAAGAGGCTCCGGGCGTTCGCCGCCTCTTCCTATTTCGTTCTTGCATCGACTAAGTCATCAGTATTGGGCGGCCCGCCCGTGTCTTCCTGATAGTGCAGCGCGAGCCAGAGGGCATCCGGCGAGCAGCTTTCGACGCGGTGGCGGCAACGGGCGGGAATGACGACATGATCCCCCGCGTTGAGTCGCAGGGTTTCACCGGAGTCGAAACACAACGCGGCCTCGCCGCGAAGCAGCAGCACCCATTCGGCCCGCACCTGATCATACCAGAAACCCTCAGGACTCGCCGCACCGTTGGAAACAATGTGCTCCATGGTGAAGGCGGGATGATCGATCAATGCCGTGATCGTTTCCTCCACGGCAATGCCGGGCGGCGGGAATAGAAGGTTGTTGTTAAATGATGGGGTCATGGGTTTTGCGGAAAGCGGATCGTGGATCGTGGATCGTGGATCGTGGCAATTCTTCATCTTCTATCTACGATCTTCAATCTACGATCCTCGATCTCTCACCCGATACGGCCTTTGCTCCTCGGCGACCATGGGCAGGGCTTGGGCGGCGGTTGACGGGGCGCTTCCTAACAGTCCCGGCAGGCGGTTGATGAGCCAGAGGCGGGCGGAGGGGTTCTTGAGGGCGCATTCCCAGATGGTGACGACGTGCCAGCCCATGGCGCGCAGAGTGTTTTCGTTGCGTTGGTCGCGGGCGCGGTTGCCGGTGATCTTGGCCTGCCACCAGGCGACGCGGGATTTCGGCATGCGGAAGGCCGGGCAGTCCTGATGACCGTGCCAGAAACATCCGTGGACGAAAATCACGGACCGGTATTTGGGCAGGACGAGATCGGGCTTGCCGGGAAGCGCACGGTTGTTCGGGCCGTTCACGGTGAAGCGATAGCCGAGCCGGTGGAGCATCGAGCGCAAGGCCAACTCGGGCTTGGTGTCGCGCCCGCGGATCCGGGACATGACCTCGGAACGCTTTTCCGCTGTGAAGATATCGGTCATGGGCCAGAGGCAGCTAAACATGAAACACTGGGGATGCCACGACAAATATTCCCTTGGGGAGGAGTTCCGAGTTGCCAATAAACCGACTTGAGGCGGTTGCGTCTGGGTCCCACGCACGGTTCGCGTTTTTCGTGAGGGGATCGACTTCCGCCTTGCAATTTTGGTCCAAGTCCGTCACAGTACTGCCATGCAAGAGATTATTTTCGAGGTTCTTGAAGACCCGACGGGTGGCTATACCGCGTCGGCGCTTGGATTTGGCATCCACACCCAAGGCGAAACAGTGGAGGATTTGAAGAACCAGCTCAGGGACGCCGTGGATTGCTATTTCGATGATTCCGCAGCTCGGCCGGCCATAGTCAGACTTCACTTTGTCCGGGATGAGCTGATGGCGGTATGAAACTGCCTCGGGACATTGATGGGGTCGAATTGGTAAAGGCGTTGCGGGTTCTCGGTTATGAGATCACACGTCCAAAGGGGTCACACGTTCGCGTTACTACCCAAGTGGGTGGCGAACATCATGAGGTCATCCCTTCACGCCGTCCAATCAAGCCGGGAACGCTTGCTTCGATCCTGAAAAGCGTGGCCAACCGTCACCGGATATCAACCCAGGATTTGGCCAGGAGAATTGGCCTGGTTTGATCTCTTCTTGCATCATTCACAAATCCTCCAGATGACGGTGAACCCGCGACGCCTTCCACTGCTCCGCGTGTTGCCCTGGCTTTGCGCCCGGGTGTTGCCGGCATTATTCTTAGCAGCGGGTGTTTCTGGCGTGCTGGCCGAGACCCCTCCAACGAGTGCGAATGTCGCGCCCGCATCCTCCACGCAACCAACGCGCGAGCGCCTCGGGCCGGGAGTGGAGTTCATCCGCGACGTGCGCCAGATCCCGCGGCCACTGGTCATCGCGGTGGTCGAAATCGACTTGAAACAACCGGGACTCGAGTTCGTGGTAACGCCCGGCGAGCCATCCGGGGGTCGCGGATTCCGCGCCCAGACCACCAGCCATTTCCTCCATGCCAACAAACTTCGGCTGGCCATCAACGGCGGATTTTTCGAACCCTTCAAAGCCACCAGTCCGTTCAGCTATTACCCCCACGAAGGCGATCCGGTCGATGTCCTCGGCCTCTGCGCCGCGCGCGGCAAGATCTGTTCTAACAGTAAAACCCATTACCGCGCGCTCAACATCTCCACCAAGGGCGAGGCATCCCTCATCGACGAACCGGCCAAGGCATACAATGCGGTAAGCGGCCTCCCGCTGAACTTGGATCCCAAGACGCCGCCGGCCGATCCGGCGCTTCACCCGCGCACGGCGGTGGCCGTGGACCACCATCGCCACACGCTTATCCTGATGGTCGTGGACGGTCGACAGCCGGGCTACAGCAATGGCGTCACCCTGGCCGAACTGGCAAAATTGTTAGCCGATCACGGTGGCGACGAGGCACTCAACCTGGATGGCGGCGGTTCGACCACCATGGTCAGCGCCGATGCCAAGGGCTCAATCCGCCTGCTCAACCGCCCGATCCATCTCGGTATTCCCGGCAATGAACGCCCGGTTGCGAATCACCTCGGCCTGACGTGGAAATGATCCGTGGCAGATAGGATTTGACGAAGCGTCCTCATGGCGGAGAGTTCGCGGTGCCCTTGACGCGTAACCGATTCCCCGCCAGCCGGCTCCTCCGCCAATGTTCGACTCTCACAACGAAGCCCGGAATCCCCGAAAGCGCAAATATGTTATGGTTAGGCCGATTCTTTCTGGTCTCTGGTATCTGGATTCTGGTCTCTGAGGCGAAGCCATGATGAAACGAATCGCCCGAATCGCCGCTTGTTTGCTTGTCACGTTGGCTGCCTGCTCCGCTGCGGGAGCGGACCCGTTCGGCGGCAGACATGTGTTGATCATCGGCATCGACGGTTGCCGCGTTGATGCCCTGCGGGCTGCCCGCGCGCCGAACATCAAATCCCTCGCCAACACCGGCTCCGCATGGTTCAACGCATATACCGGCGGCGAAAAAGGCACGAAAACCCAACAACCAACAACCAGCGCTCCGGGTTGGAGCAGCGTTCTCACAGGCGTGTGGGCCGACAAACACCACGTGACCGACAACACGTTCGCCCGCGCCAATTTCACCAAGCTCGTCAATGGCAGGAATTGCGGTTATCCGCACCTCTTCACCCGCATCAAGGAGAAGATGCCGAAATGTTATCTCGCGTCGATCGTCCAGTGGGGGGATATCAATGACAAACTCGTGTCCGGCGCCGATCTTCTAACATCCTGTAGCGATGGCAACGTGGCGCGGCAGTGCGCCGCTTTGCTGACAGGTCCGAAAAACCCTGCGGTCATCTTCCTGCATTTCGCCGGCGTCGATGGCGCGGGCCACGCAAACTCCTACGGCCCGGACAGCCCGGATTACATGAAGGCAATCGAAAACGCCGACGCGCGTGTCGGTGCCGTCTTGCACGCCATGCGAAAGAGGCCCGACTTTGCCAGGGAAAACTGGCTGGTGTTGGTCACCACCGACCATGGCGGCAGGCTCAACACCCACGGCAAACAAACGCCCGAAGAACGCACGGTCTTCATCATCGCCAACGGCGGCGGCTTCCACAAGAAGATCGACCCCACCCCGTGCGGCCTCGTCGCCATCCCGCCGACCGTTTGCCGCCACCTCGGCATCCAAACCGATCCCTCGTGGGGATGGGAATCCAAGGCGCTTGAAAAATAAGGCAGAACCTCCAATATCCAACAGCCAACACCCGATATCCAATTCCCATGGCAAGATCAGCACGGCATGTCGCGTACGGTGATCACATCATGAAATTCCCCACCAGTTCCCTTGTATCTTTCATCAGCCTAACTGCCATGGTGATCCCCATGCTTGCCGCGGCGGCATCCGGTCCGCTGGCAGTGCCTGCGCGTGGCTTCGTCAGTTCCCAAGCCGCCACGCGCTGGGAGGAAGGGCTGATCTCTGGCAACGGCACCATCGGTGCCAACGTCATGAGCAGGCCGCTGGACGAGCGCATCATTTTCACCCACAAGCATCTGTTTCTGCCGCAAGGCCCGCCGGTCATGCCGCCGGATTCATCCGCACGCTTGTTCGAGGTCCGCCGGTTGATCGACCAGGGACTCTACAAACAGGCGACCAATCTGGCCTTCGATCTATCAGGCCAGGAGGGATTCATGTATCCGGATTCGTTCGTGCCCGCCTTTGATCTCAGCGTGAAAATGGACGCCGGCACCGAGGTCCGCGACTACGCGCGCTCGGTGGATTTCCAAACCGGCGTGGCCACCGTGCATTGGGCCGACAGCCGCGGGGCGTTCGAGCGGCGTTTGTTTGTCTCGCGCAAGGATGGGGTGGCCGTGCTTTCGATCACCGGACCGCAGGCCGGTGCCGTGAGTTGCCGGCTCGCCCTGCAAACACGCGATCTAACCGACCACCCGAACGCCCGCGAAGTCGAACAATCCAACGAGGTTTTCAAGAGCCATGTGTCCAACATCGTGACGAAAGCCGACGCCACGTCGCTGACCTGGCATAACAGTTTTACCAAAGCCTATCCCGGCAGCATCCACGCCCTCGAGGGAATGGCCCGGGTGACCACGACGGGCGGCACCGCCACGCCCGGCGACGACGGCACCCTGACGATTAAAAATGCCGACCAGGTGCTGGTCATGATCGACATCCGGCTGCTCTACGATCCGGACAAGCCGATGATGAATGATATGAAATCCTCGCTTGCGAACCTGCCTGCGGATTTCAGCAAACTGTTGGAAGGTCATGCCAGGATCCACGGTGCGATGTTCAAGCGGATGCGCCTTGACCTCGGCGGTGCCGCCGACCACCAGCGGACGACCGAGGATCTGTTGGAAAAATCAAACTACGACAACATGCCTCCGGCGCTGATCGAAAAGGAGTTCGACGCCGGAAGATATAACATTATTTCCTGCACCGGCGATCTGCCGCCGGTCCTGCAAGGCGGTTGGGGCGGCACCTATGTCCCCGGATGGGCCAGCGATTTCACCCACAACGGCAACGTCCCGTCCGCCATCGCCGCCAATATGATGGGCAACATGCCCGAACTCATGCTGGCCTACACCTCGTATATCGAATCGATCGTCCCGTGGCTGGAAATCAATGCCAAGCATATCTTCGGCGCCCGCGGCGTGGTGCTGCCGTCGCGCTCCACGACCAACGGTTTCAACAACGCGCTCGCGTCGGACTTCGCGGGCGGCTTCTGGGTCGCCGGCGCGGGCTGGGCGGCGCATTTCTTTTACGATTACTATCAATACACCGGCGACCGCAAGTTCCTGGCGGAACACGCCCTGCCGTTCATGGAAAAGGCGGCGCTGTTCTTCGAGGACTACCTCCATGAGGGACCCGATGGCAAATTCGTCTTTTCCCCGACACAATCACCGGAGAACAACCCGGGCAATTCAAAGTCGCAGGGAACGTTCAATGCCACCATGGACGTGGCGGTGGCCAAGGAGTTATTGCATAACTGCATCGCCGCCTCCCGCGAACTCGGCAAGAACCAGGACAAGATCGCGCTCTGGCAAAAAATGCTGGAAAAAATGCCGGATTACATGATCGATGACGACGGCATCATCAAGGAATGGCTCACGCCCACACTGACCAACAACGACAGCCACCGCCATTCGTCGCAGCTCTATCCGCTCTACGACGGCCTGCCGGAGGAGATCGCCAACAGCCCGGAACTCCGTGCCGCCTTCAAGAAGAGCATCGAATACAAACTCGAAAAACACTGGAAAAACAACCAGGTGGGATTCATGTCATTCGGACTGGTCCAGTTGGGACAGGCGTCCACCAGCCTCGGCGAGGGCGAATTGGCCTATCATTGCCTCAAACATCTGGTGAACCGCTTCTGGCTGAACAACATGGCGTCGATGCACAACCACCGCTCGCTGTTCAACATGGACATCAGCGGCGGCATGCCCGCCGTAATCATCAAAATGCTCGTCGAATCCGAAGCCGGGATAATCCGCCTGCTGCCCGCCCTGCCCGCGGCCTGGCCGACCGGCGCGATCGATGGCGCGCTGTGCCGCGGCGGCATCGAAATCAAGCGCCTCCAGTGGGACAAGGACCACATCATGGTCGTCCTGACATCCGCCAAGGCCCAGCAAGTCGTGCTGGAATCGCCCGCCGGAATAGCGAAAATCACCGTCACCCGCGGCGACGCGAAAACCGCCGCAGCCCCCCATGCCGACCAGCGCCTGCTCACCCTGCCCGCCGGACAGGATGTGGAACTTGAGATCCAGCGGAAGTAAAAACTTTGGGACTGCGGCGAGCCATCGCCGCTTTGTGCCACTGCCGGTCTTGCCAGCCCGAAAAATAGCTAACGTTTCAGGATACCCACATGCGTTTTTTCCTCATTGACCGGATCACGATCTGGGAACCCGGCTCGCATGCCGAGGGGCTGAAGAACGCGGCCTTGAGTGAGGATTTTTTCGATGATCATTTTCCGCGGCGGCCGGTCATGCCCGGGGTGTTGATCCTCGAGGGCATGGCACAACTCGGTGGACTGTTGCTGGAGGCCAGCCTGCAACAGCAATATGACAAAAGCGCGAAAGCGGTGCTCACCGTGTTGGAGCGGACCAAATTCCGCACCATGATCAAGCCGGGCGACTCGTTGCTCTACCGGACGGAGGTGATCGCGTTGAACGAGGCGGGCGGAAAAATCAGGGCCACCGCCCGCCGCGATGACAAACGGGTCACTTCCACGGAAATGGTCTTCGCCTTCAATTATATGGACGACCCGCTTCTGGACGCCAAACGGAAACAATTGATGGATGTCTGGAGGCAGTAAGGAAATGCCTGCGTCAGAATCTATCAGCCAGTTCTCCGCAGCGATTGTCATCACCGGCATCGGCATGGTCACGCCGCTGGGATGCAATGCCGCCGGGGTGTTAGACCGGCTCCAGGCGGGCGACACCGCCATCGCGCCGCCCCGTAATTTCGATGCGAATCGGTTTGCCTGTCCGGTATGCGCGGCCATCGTGGATTTCCACCCGGAGGATTTCATTGCCGAGGCCAAGTTGATCCGCCTGATGGGCCGCGACGCGCAACTGGCGGTGGCCGCCGCGCATATCGCGCTGGCGGATGCCGCCATGGATTCTGATAGATTTTACACGCCCGAAGACATCGGCCTGTTCGGCGCCACCGGCATGTCCGGCCTGCCAGTTAGGGAGATCGTGCCCTTGCTCAAGGCCTCCTCGGATGCGGTCGGACATTTCGATTTGGAGAAATTCGGGGAAGCCGGACTGCGTGCGGTCAGCCCTATTTTGTCATTCAAGATTCTGGGCAACATGCCGATCTGCTTTGTTTCCATCTGCGAGAATATCCAGGGACCGAACGCGGTTTACACACCTTGGGAAGGGCACGGCGCGCGGGCCATCGAGGCCGGCATTCTCGCGCTGCAGGCCAGCGATGCCAACTGTGTTTTGGTCGGCGGATGTGATGTAAAGACGCACGAACTGGCGTTTCTCACCCTCGAACAACTCGGGCTGTTCCAATCGTGGAACCACACGGGATCAGGGCTGGCACCCGGCGAAGGTGCGGTGTTCATGGTGCTGGAAACCGCCGCAACAGCCATCAACCGCGGAGCGAGAATCCACGCCCGCATCGCGGGTTGGAATTTCCAATGCCAGCAGGGACCGCCACAGGCCGGGGTGTTAGAAAAGGTGCTCAACGGTCTTGCCCCGCACCAGGCGGGTGCCGTCATTGCCGCCGCCAACTCCGACCCGGCGCACGACGAAGCCGAGGCCGAGGCGCTCGCGCGATCGGGCCTCGCCCCCCCGCTGGTGATTTCACCCAAGAATCAATTAGGCGATCTTTTTGCCGCCGCCGCGCCGTTGCAGGTGGCGCTCGGGGCGTTGTTAGCCGCGCGTCTCGGCCAACCGGTGTTGGCCAACTGTTTCGGCCACGGCACCGAGCAGGCGGCGTTCTTGTTAGATAGGCCATGACCATCTGCGGTTATTTGCCTTGCCGATCGCACCTTCAGACTTCTTGAACTCGGCTTTGAATTGACGGCGAATTAATTCCGGAATCCCGGAAAATGACTTGGCATTCTTCAGGGCCAACGGCCCGGCAATATACCGCTATGGATCGCTAACCGTTTTCGCCACAAGCTATTGATGCTTTGCGCTATGTGGCTGTATTGATGGCTTGGGAATCGCCACTGTAAACGCCAACTGTGAACGAAAAAACCCGGTTCCTGCCGCCGTCCCGCCGTCGAGACTGCCGCCAGCGTGACCGGCAGGGCCTCGGGGTGATTGCCGGTCGGGCCGGTGCCGTCGAGGTCGGGCCGGGTGCCGGGTGCCGGGTGCCGGGTGGTGATCGGTGATCGGTGCCAGCGGTCAAACGACTGCGGCAGGGCCTCGGGGCCGGTGCCGTAGGTTTGCCTGCGGTCAAGACCCGCGACCGGGCTGAATGCCTGGGCCAGGCCATGGTCGGCCAGGTAGAGCTTGCGCGGATTTACTTGCCGCCGCCGCTCGGAACGATCGGCCAGGGGCACCGTGAAAACGAGGAACGCATCTTCAAGATGTGCCAGGAAAGCCAGCAGGGATTCCTTGGAGACCGCGATGCCTCGCGATCCGAAATCCGCATGAACCTTGCTCACACTCAACATCGTCGCCGGATTGCGCAGAAGCTGGCGGACAAACGCCCGCAGGGCAGGCAGGTTTGAGATCTGGTGCCGCTCGGCCACATCGCGAAACAGAACCGTGTCAACGTAGCCTTGTAGCAGACCGACGCGGTCGCGCGCCGCCGCATAAGCCCCCGCTTCGGGAAAACCGCCAATCTCGAGGTAGGCGTCAAAATGCGCCCGCAAGGCGGATCGCTCCGCACCCGAGGGCAACCGGTGTGGCGCGCCATCGGGCCAATTCCGCCCGCGCAGGAATTCGCGGAAGCTAAATGGCGTGATGACCGTCTCCATCGCCCGGCCGCGCATGCTGGTGGCTACTTCGCGGCTTAACATGCGGGCAGATGACCCGCTCACCAAAATCTCAACATTCTCGGCATCCAGAATTCGCCGGACGAAGCGCTCCCAGCCGGGCACCAACTGGATCTCGTCCAAGCACCAGGTCACCTCGGCTTGGTGGCGGAATTGCGGGAATTGACGATAATACTCCTCAATCAGCGTGCCGAGTTCTTCAGCCCGGAGTCCGCCGAGCCGCTCATCCTCGAAATTGAAATAAACCAGCCGCTCTCGTTCGATCCCCAGCGCCAAGCGGTCGGCTAGACATTGCTGGAGAAAAAAGGTCTTGCCTGCCCGCCTCATGCCGATGACGGCCTGCGCCTTGCCCCGTAACAGGGCGGGCGCGGCGTCGCGTCGCACCATCTCTGGAAAGGACGTCTTGATGGCGTCGCCCAACTTTTGCCGAATGGTTTGCAGCACTTGGTTGTCCATGACGACTGTAATCGCATGAAAGCGGTCGCATTTCAAGACCGGAATTCCAGTGTCTTCTGCTCCGCTGTGCTTCTTTGCCTCGCCAGAAAGGTCCTACTATCCTACGCAAACCATCGGCTTGATTTCCTGCCTGCATGTTGGCGCCAGAGGTCTGGTGCTGAGCTGATTTGACCAGGTTTGGACTCAGACGAGAAGGAGTTTTGCCACTTTTTGTCGGGAGATTGTCAGTTGTCAGCGGGTAATCAGTCGGGGTGAGGGCCGGGGGGAGGCGGCGGGAAAATTGGATTGGCTTTTTAAGCCGTTCCGTATCGAATTCCCGAAGCAACGCCGAACATCAAAAAATTTGGTTGACGCACCCGATCAAGACTGTTCACATGAACCCATGAAACACAAATCGAGATCTGAGAAGAAGACCCCTAGTCTGACTTGCGTCGAAATCTGCGCCGGTGCCGGTGGGCAAGCCATTGGTTTGGAATGGGCAGGGTTTGAAGCCCTCGCCCACGTGGAGTACGATCACCACGCGTGCGCCACTCTTCGCCTAAATCGTCCCAACTGGAACGTCATCGAGGGTGATGTCCGTGAATTCTCTGCGAAGGAATTCAAAGGGTTGGATCTTCTGGCGGGCGGCGTTCCATGCCCGCCGTTTTCAAAAGCGGGTAAGCAACTCGGTCCAGAGGACGAACGGGACCTGTTTCCCGAGGCTTTGCGGCTGGTAGACGAGTGTCGGCCAAAAGCGGTGATGCTGGAAAACGTCCGCGGTTTCCTCGACGCGGTGTTCACGGACTACCGCATGAGCCTCAAAAAGGAACTCAACGCCTTGGGGTATGAAACAAGTTGGCATCTCCTCAACGCATCGGACTATGGCGTGCCTCAACTTAGACCAAGGGTGGTTGTGGTTGCGATTCGCAAGGATCTGGCCAAGAATTTCTTCGCGCCATTTCCGCTCATTGACGGCAAGCGGGCTAAAACTGTGGGGGAAACCCTCGGTGATCTCATGGGCGCAAATGGTTGGGAAGGGGCTTTGGCATGGGCCTCCAACGCAAATGAGATTGCTCCTACCCTCGTAGGGGGGTCCAAGAAACATGGAGGTGCGGATCTCGGCCCAACACGGGCCAAAAAGGCATGGGCCAGCCTTGGGGTAAACGGAAAATCCCTAGCCGATTCGCCCCCCCAAAAAGGGTACGCTGAAATGCCAAAGCTGACGTTGCGGATGACGGCCAGGATTCAAGGATTTCCGGATGACTGGCAGTTTGCTGGCGGAAAGACTGCCGCCTACCGCCAAGTGGGGAACGCATTTCCACCTCCAGTGGCTTATGCGGTCTCCCTGAAAATCCGTCAGGCAATTCAGGGTGACGCCTCTCAAAGCACCAAACGCCACGCCTCTTGACCCATATCCGCCATTTGGGGGAGGAAACGCCGCCAGGGCATTAACCAAATGGCTGCACGCTTGCCTTGGGGCGGGCTTGTTTCGTTTCCCCGAGTAGCGCTCGTTCTAATACCATAGTCTATGGACCTTTCCTGAGATTTCTGTCAGGCTCCTTAATCAATGAACGAGCCAAGCATTTCGAAACTCTTCGGACAGGCTGTCCGAAGCAGAAGGCTGGCTGCCGGAATCACCCAAGAGAAGCTGGCTGAACATGCAGGGCTTCACCCAACCTACATCAGCATGGTTGAGCGCGGTGTCCGCAATCCAACGCTCGACGCCTCGGATAGAATTGCAGGTGTTCTCAAGGTCAGCCTGCCCAAATTAATCTCCGAGGCCCAGGGGCAGAACCCCGGAATACGCAAATAAATCACATGAGCGTTCCGGAACCAACAGACCCAGAGATCACCGCCGTTGCTGCGGTGCTTCGTGCGTTAGATCCAGACGGGGAAAGGACTGCTCGCGTTCTTCGGAACACAATGGATCAGCTTTATGACGGACAGCGAACTGGTCGTTACAAATTGGATCAACTCTACAAAACAGAGAAGACACATTGCGGAACTCTGGTGGAAATCAATCTCCAGCGTGAATTCAAATTCGATGATGGCGAGGACCTGGATTATCGCATCGCTGATATAGAAGTAGACTGTAAATACTCCCAAAGGATGTGGGGATGGATGATACCGCCTGAAGCTATCGGCCATATTTGCATGCTTGTTTGGGCTGAGGATACATCAAACCCAAAGTGGAGCATGGGTCTTGTCCGTATTAGGCCAGCGCTTTTGAATCCCGGTAACAACCGCGATGCAAAAGCAACACTCAACAGGGCCGGCCGAGATTCGATTCTGTGGCTTAGGGAGAACGGGCAACTTCCACCAAACGTCTTGCTGCAACTAGACGATAATGTCGTTGCAAGAATTATGAGCATCAGAAGTGGCACTCAACGCATAAACGAACTATTCCGCTGCGCCTTGCTAAAGATTGTTGGCAGGGCTGCTGTTGCGACGGTGGCGCAGCAGGACGACTACATGAAGCGAATCCGTGCAAACGGAGGAGCACGCACGGCGCTCAAACCAGAGGGAATCGTCATTCTTGGTCAATACAGGTCACATGCCCTCATTGCTGCCGCCCTTTGCATTCCTATTCCAATCGGTGGTGACTCAGTTTCCGTCCGGCTGGCGCCAGCATGTTCATGTGGGCCTGGGGTTGTGGAGATCGGTGGTTCCCTCTGGCGGGTTGCGGGTTCGGGTGACCCTATAGTTGTCGCCCCGGACCTGCCAAAAGTATAGATACACCTAGTCGTCATCATCTTGGTCATTCCTATAATCATCTAGCTCCAGTTGGATCATTTCATTTCGTTTTGGAAATGCCATCTGTAAAGTGTGATAGAATCGCCTCCAGTCGTGGTGTGCTCGCATAAGTCCCCGGAGTGCGTAGAAGTGGGTATCCAGCGCGGGATGTCCTACCTCATCACTCAGCCACTGGTGATGCTTTGTCTTTCTATGTCCGTTCTCCAGCAGCGGATTCTTGCGTTCCAACTCTTCAACTACTCCAATTTCGAGACGAGAATAGACAATGTCTTTCGTTACTTTGCCAACTACACTTGGGCGCTTATTTGATAGAGCGTCCCATTTCCAGCCCTTGAGGCGGAATAATTCCTCATAAAACCAATCAGGAAATCGCTTGGTCCAAGCAGCATATTCTTCCTTGAAATAGCGGGCGAGTAGTCTTTGGAGCGCTTCTTTGTGGCGGCGACTTTGGTGACCTGTTGCTTCATCGATCAGAGCAGCGATGCCAACTTTGGCAACTGAGGCGACAATCAGTTCCGCCTGTTCTGCATAATGAAGTGCCCATTCCGGCATGCCGCCAACGCGGCGCACGTCCATTAGGGCACGGCAATAATCAATGATGATTTCCCCCTCATAGGCGTAGACAATTTCGTGTTCCGGTCCGGTTATTTTGATCGGTGAAACAATCTTCTTTCTTAGTTGGGCCATTGATCCCGATTGCAGGTATGGGGAGTCAATAACATCGCGACACCGATTTCTTGCCTGGTGGCCGCGGAATTTGAACAGCGCATGAAAATCTACTTCAGATATCAGCCTTTTTTCATCGGGGGTCACATAACATCGGATTCTCCAGCCGCCTAAGTTTAGATCGCCGCGCGCTTCCCACCGTGTTGCATCATCGGCGCGTGATTTCCGCATATCGAAGGATGTCTGGATCCCGCTCCAGTATTCAGCACCATTGCCGAAATAATCACCCAATACGGTGGCCGTCTCTGAAGTTATTCGCCTCTTTCCCGACAGTATTTCACTGATCCGGGACTGAGGCAGGATTGTGTCCTTTGCAAGTTGGTACGCGTTAATTCCTTTAATATCGAGTGAGTGACGTAATGCAGCCGATGGTGTTGGTGGCGGTTCCATGAATCAAATATTGCATTTTTTTTCGACCAATACAAGCGTAATGCTTACGCGTAATGCTTTTGTTTGGCGTAAGTATCGATTCGGGCTCCTATTTATTGCGTAACAGCCTTTCGATTTCATGAAAAATGGAGTTTCGCGGCGTTTTCGGCAGATGTTCCCAAAAATATCGTAAAATGACGCCATTTATGGTTGACATTATTCCGCCGAGGGTTCAATTTTCCGCCGCACCACAGATATTCCGCACCAACACCATGGACCCACTTCCAACCAAGACCCTCGGACAACGCATGCGCGAATTGCGCCAGAAGGCCGATTTGGCGCTGCGTGATCTGGGTGAAAAGCTGAAAGACCCGGATACAGGGACGCACGTTTCGGCGGCGTTTTTGTCGGACATCGAGAACGGTCGCCGGTTTCCCTCCGATGATCTGATCGGGAAAATCGCCGAAGTGCTGGATTGCGACGCCGACGAACTGCGGAAATGCGACCCGAGAGGACCGGCGCGCGAAATCCAGGATTTGGCCGTCATGAACGCCCAATACGCGTTTGCGTTCCGCAGGGCGGTGGATTTCGTCCAAGACAACAAACTGACGCCGGAGGAATTCAATGTAATTAAAACTCACACGATGCGTGGTTTTGAAATGTTGCGCACAGCGGGGGGATATATGGGGGAGAGTGGAGATTTCCTAACTATGGCAATGGAAATTGCCCATTGTCACCACGAAAAATGGGATGGTTCAGGCTATCCCAAGGCC
>Ga0118677_10006094_pt1 | contig 20655 bp, 17 predicted proteins | sample AliMusrvi5mmetaG_FD_86154 | JGI IMG/M metagenome (GOLD analysis project Ga0118677, IMG submission 86154)
GGGGGTTACTGCCAGGGTCCTTAGCTAATCATTGGCCTTCTCTAAAAAGTGTATATGGTCAGTTCCCATAAAGCATTTTCCTGCCTGAAAAATATTTCCGGCCTCATAGTTCAAGGGATAGAACGGAAGTTTCCTAAACTTTAGATTCGCGTTCGAGTCGCGGTGAGGCTACAGAAACATCCTGAATACGTAAAGCGTTCAGGATGTTTTATTTATACGGTATTTAAGCTGTTATTTAGCGACCATTATACCAGTATTCTTGCATTAAAATAGAAAAAGCAGTACAGTTTACACTCTTATTCAGTATATTTGTTCTGCAATGTTTCACAATTAGGGTTCAATGAAATAGTAAATTCTAAAGCGGTAGTTTATCCTAACTTTGTATCGGAACAGATTGTGTCAACACGGCTCACACCTTTTTTGACATGTACACCCGATTATGCAACCCGTAAATATCCAAACGAGGATTTATGAAATGAGAGGTCAGAAAGTAATGCTGGACTTTAATCTGGCAGAACTTTATGAGTTTGAGACACGGGTCTTGAATCAGGCCATAAAACGAAATATTAAAAGATTCCCCAATGATTTCATGTTTCAAATTACAAGAGACGAATGGAATGTTTTGATATCACAAATTGTGACATCAAAAACAGGGAAAAGAGGAGGAACACAAAAACTCCCTTATGCCTTCACAGAACAGGGCGATGCTATGCTGAGCGGAATCCTTAACTCTGAAAAGGCCATCGATGTTAATAGCTAATAATTTATAAATTCAATTCTCATGAAAACAAAAATCCTATTTGCGGTAATTCTGCTTCTTTCTTTAAGCTTTATCTCGTACTCAAATCCAATTGCAGGTGAACCGGTTCCCGGAGCTGAGATCCTGATAGAGCAGGAACCCAACGATGTACCAATTGCCGTGGCAATTACCAATAATGATGGCGAGTTTACCTTCTCATTTCCTGAAGGGTTAAAAATCCCAAAGAATGGAATCTTTAAAATCACCATTACTCCTCCTAAGGATCTTAAGAGATCCAAGGCTAAAAAGCTTGCCGGAATGGAAAAACAGACTATAGAAATTCCGTTCAAAAAGAAAGAGGGACCTAAATTCAAATACCAATTGATTTGGGAACAAAAGAGCAAAAGTAACAGAGGAGGATTTGCAGTAAGCGGTCGAAGCAATTCATAAAAATTCAGGGAATCAGTTTTAAAAGCTTCATCATTTTTTTAGCAATATCGGTATTTTCCATAAATCCGGTAAACTGTTCAGCTCCAGGCCCAAAGGCATAGATTGGAACTGCAATGCCTGTATGTTCACCTGATGTATATTTGGCAGTCACCATTCCGGTTTTATAATCGCCACCATTGATTGTCATTCCACCGGTCTCATGGTCAGCAGTTACAATGACCAATGTTTCGCTGTTTGAAGCGGCAAATTTTAATGCAGCGCCAATTGCCCTGTCAAAATCAAGTGTTTCAAGTACTACACCCGGTGTAATATTTTCATGTGCCAGAAAATCGATCTCGGAACCTTCAACCATCAGGAAAAATCCATTGGTACCCTGGGCAAGCAAACTGATCGCTGTTTCGGTGGCAGGGACGAGCACATCACCCCTTTCAGGCATTGGGGAATCATGTTCCTGTGCAGTAAATCCGGCGAGTTTGCCGGATTTAACTTTTTGAATATCTGAGATATTGTATAAAACCTGATATCCTTTCTCCTTCAAATCCTTGCTCAGGTTCCTTCCATCCTTACGTTCCTCGAAGTTCTTTATGCCCCCGCCAATAAAAACATCGATATTGGTTTTTAGAAATTCGGCAGCTATATCTTCGTAATTTCCTCTTGAAGGGGTATGTGCAATGAAAGAGGCGGGAGTGGCATGGGTAATGGCTGAAGTAGAAACAAGACCAGTTTTAAGACCCCTTTTTTCAGCCAGATCGCGAATTGAAGGGACCGGTTTTTTATCGGAATCTACCCCAATTGCACCATTATAAGTTTTAACGCCGGTAGCCAGAGCTGTTCCACCAGCTCCTGAATCTGTAATGTAATCGTCAGAAGAATAAGTCTTTGAAAATCCAATATTTTTAAAGTTTTCCAGAAACAAATGTCCCCTGTTAGCCGTCATCGCAGAATAGACATGTGCCAGCCCCATCCCGTCGCCAATCATCAGGATAATGTTTTTCGGATTTTTTTTGCTCTTTGTCTGGGTATAATACTGAACTTCATATGATGGACCTCCCGAATAGGTTTCTTTCAAAGCCTTATTTTTTGGATCTTTATATTCCTCCTGGCTATATGCGGAGAAAACAATAAAGACTACCAATAAAACACTAATTACTAATTTATTGTCAGGATTATAAAAATTTCTCATAGCTACTTTTGCTTATTTTTTTTGTTTCCTATTTACATCTTCGAGTTAATGCTATTACTTTGTTTCATCCAGTTCGAGCAGACCTGCTTCAATTTTAGGGCGCAGCACCACCGGACGGTGTTTCTTTTGTATGCGCATATTGATCATTTCGACCAAAAGGGAGAAGAACACCGCAAAGTAGATATACCCCTTTGGGACCTCAACATGTAGTCCTTCGAGAACGAGCATAAATCCGATCAGGAGCAAAAAAGAGAGTGCAAGGATTTCAAGTGTTGGGTGGTCTGCTATGAATTTGCTGATTTTGCCGGCAAAGAAGATCATGATAAACAAGGAGATAACCACTGCAAGAATCATAATTGGCAACTGACGTGTCAATCCAACTGCTGTGAGGATGGAATCGAAAGAAAAAACAATATCGAGCAGGATGATCTGAATAATTACTTTCGATAATCTTGAGCCCCCGCCCGACTTACCAGTTTCGTGGAGGCTCTCCATCTTAGCATGTATCTCGGAAGTACTCTTAGCTAATAAAAACAATCCACCCGCCATTAATATCAGTTCGCGGACACTAAACCCCAGATCAAATATCGAAAAGAGGGGTGAGGTCATGCTATTGGTCATCCACGAAATGATGGTGAGCAAAAGGATCCTGAAAATAAGGGCAATACTCAATCCAAGGCGTCTGGCATATTGCCTTTTATCTTGTGGCAGCTTATTGGTGACAATCGATATAAAGATCACATTGTCAACCCCTAATACTATTTCAAGGAAGGTAAGGGTGAGTAGTGCAATCCAGGCTTCAGCAGTAAAAAAAAACTCCATATTCTGATTATAAGTTATTTGAAATAAAGTTATTACAAACATTTAACACCCAAAGGATCCGAAAAACTTCCTGAATGGGCGCCTTTGCAAATATAAAATATTCTCCTAAAGAACAAACAGTGAGGTTACCCAAATACAACAAAAGACTGTAATGCCCATAATGACCGTCGCAGTAGAGTAAACTTTTAACGTAACCTCAGTTTGAATATCAGAGAACCTGGTAATTACCCAAAAGTAAGCGTCATTGGCATGGGAAATCATCATTGATCCTGCCCCCATAGCCAACGAGGCAAAAAGTCTTCCCATTTCAGAATCCAGTCCCAGTAAAGGGAGCATTGGTTCAATAAACGACGCGGTAGTAATAATCGCTACAGTCGAAGAGCCCTGAGCTGTTTTCATCAGAAATGCGATCAGAAATGGAACTGCCAAACCCAATCCGGTCCTGCTTAAAAGTGTTCCTGCCTCAACACCAATGCCTGTCTCTTTGATGACCATCCCGAACATCCCTCCTGATGCAACAATAATCAGAATAGGACCTGCCTTTTCGATTGCTGTTTCGAATACGGCATTCAGATTTTTTATCCCTTTATCTATCAATAGAATAAAGGAGAATAGAACACCGACAAATAGCGCAATTACCGGTTGACCAATGAATAGTACTGATTTAACTAAAATATTTTGATCCTTCCATCCAAACAGGCTGATTACCGATGTAATGGTGATTAGCATTAGTGGAAGTAAAATGGGCAGAAGAGATCTAAAAACCGAAGGAAGGTTCCTTTGTCCACTATCGGTGACATCAGTTATAAAATGTGCAGGTTCATAACCTTTATCTTTGGTCATCATATAAGTCCAGAAATAGGCGATGACGGCTCCAGGGATTGCAAAAATGATCCCTGTAATGATGAAGTATCCCAAATTTACTTTCATAATTCCGGCGGCAGCTAAAGCTCCCGGATGAATGGGTACCAGGCAATGAACTGAATATAGAGAACATGCGAGAACAATCGCTATAAATGGCATGGCAATTTTAGATTTGGCACTAAAGGATTTGGCTAATCCACTTAAAATGATGTACCCTGAGTCACAAAAAATAGGCAACCCGGCTACAAAACCGGTAATTCCCAAAGCTAAAGGGGCACGATCCGAACCAGTCCTGGACAACATATAGTTGGCAATACTCAATGCCCCACCCGTTTTATCCAATACGACAGCAATAATTACTCCAAATATGATCAACAGACCGATAGAGCCCATTGTACTCCCAAAACCCTCCTTTAAAACTTTCACAATATCGGAATTTGGAATTGCGGTTACTGCCAAAAACAGCGAAACCAGAAAGAGCGAGATGAACGCATTCAACTTCAGGCTTGAGGTTAAAAAAATGATGGCGACAATACTAAAAAGCACCAACAGAGAAGTTGTTAAAACACTCATTTAATTCTGTTTAATATTTATTTTCTCTTCTGATCTTCAAGTCGGAACTCCCTTTTCTCCTTCTGATCCTCCTGCATATCTTTCATATTGTCGATCAAAGGAGTCTCTTTGACAGCTTTCCAGTCAAATTTTTCGTCGAGTGGAGTTAATGCTGTTTTAGGATCAAAAATACGGGAATCAACGGGAATTGCATTATATGGGGTCAGATCAGGTTTTGGAATAAAGAAATCAGCAAAATCATTTGCGGCAGCATCGTATTGATTCAGATAAGGCACACCCAATACATTCCAGAAGGTTTTAAAAATACTTCCAAAGCTGTAATGCATTTTCGAGACATAGTTTCTTTTTACATATGGCGAGATGACCATCAATACACTTCGATGAGCATCAACATGGTCGACTCCGTTTTGAGCATCATCCTCCGTAATAACAATGGCCATATTCTTCCAGTAAGGGGTGTGCGAGAGAAACTCCACAATCCGGCCGATGGCAAGATCATTATCTGCCATATAGCTCTCCCTGAAGGGATAACCGGCATCAGACCGCTCCTCTGCACCATGATCGTTAGGGATGATCACTGTAAGGATAGGAGGCATTTTGGCTTCTGATTTTATCCACTTTGCGTTAAATTCTGTAATGAACTGATGAATCCGGAACTGGTCAGGAATCGCCATATTAAATGTTGGGTAGGTTTTGGAAGTCCGTGTGAACATGGGTAATGGAAGAGGAAAGTTGACAAAATGTTTTACACCGGTATATTTAAACGACTTGTCATAAAACGAGGGTTCGAACATCACGCCAAAGCCAAAATTGTAAAATTCGACTTTATTCCGCTCAAGATGGTCCCACATCGATCCTGCTTCATTATAATCCTCCGGATAAATGGCCCCCGCTGCACCGTTCATTCCCAGGCTGCCAGGCGCATTTGATTTTGGATTGTAATTCCGGTTCCCTCCATAACTGGCGGACACAGACGACTCCACCCACTCATTCGGATAGGTGTTGACTAACCAGCGATGTCCGTCGGCCGATACATCCGAGTCGACATAAAAATTGTCTGAAATGGCAAATTCCTTAGCCAGTCTCAGGTGGTTGGGCATTACTGTTGCATCGGTAACTGTTAGGGTTTTCTTTCGGTTGGAAAAGGTTGCATTCCTTCCATATCTGGCAATGGTCGGATCGCCACTCCCCTTTTCTACCTGTCCGAAGATCTCATCGTAGGTGCGATTCTCTTTCGAGATAAAAACCAGGTATTTGACCGGGGATTGTTTTTCTCCGCCAAAAACCGGGATAGGATTATCTCCTCTCCGTTTCTTTACCAAACCGTAATCCTCAATACGGTAGTTATTTGCGATGACCTGTTGTGTCAGGGTTTTCAGTTTTCCTTCATCAGGAATATTCATTACCGAAACACTTCCCTTCATAAGATTGCCGATGTAGCTTCCCTCTTTACCCTCTTTAAAATTGTGGCCTCCGTTAGGGCCACTTCCAAAACCTTTGGCATTGCTCACAATCAGCGATTTCCCGTCGGGTGTGACTTCCAACTTTGCAGGAAACCATCCGGCAGGTAGATGTCCCATAACCTTCTGTGTGTGAATATCGATAACACCAATTGCATTTACACCCGATTCAGCTACATAAAGTCTTTTTTGGTCGGGTGAAACAGCAAGTCCGAACGGGATTACACCGCGGAATTGTTTAACTGCCGGATGCAGTTTCAGGGAGATTTCGGCCGCTATGGTATCTTTGAGGATATCAATAACCGAGATATTATCATTGGTTCCGTTACTTACAAAAACATATTGGTCGGTAACAGCAAGCGAATTCGGACTCGAACCGCCGACAGCCGGAATTCCTTCAATGACCTGGCCAACAAGAACTCCTGTTTTAATCTTAGCCTCAAGGATTGGTTTGACCGGATCTTTCACCGAATAGGACCAAACCGAAAAAGATTCGGGTACGTTAGGCTCACCCAATCCCGGAATATCGAACGAATCAATGCGCGTTCCCTTTTTCATTTCATCCGTCCCAAACCCGGAAACCGGAAAATCGAGTGCATGCTTATAATCTTTCATCGCTTCGATGTTTCCTATCTTGCTGTATTCGAACATTCCCACGTTGGCTACATAAACCTTTTTACCGTCGGGAGACAGGATGATCCCGAAAGGATACCTGCCGGTTCCGGTACTTGAGATGATCTTCTTCGACTTCGTGTCAGCTACAATCAAACGAAAAAGGGTCTGATCGACAGCATAAAGATAGCTACCATCCTTGCTTAGTTTAAGTTCACCGATATACCCATCGGGTGTTTTAACTCCTGAACAAAAGACCGAACAGTCGATGGAATCGACTTTGACTCCTGTATCGACCGAAAAAAGATAGATCTTGTTTTGCTGTCCCCCTGACACATAAACAATTTTATTATCCGGTGATATAGCAAGACCCATGAATACGGAGGCAAGCACTCCCCTGTTGTTTGACGCTCCCGGAGGGACCTGCAAAACTGTTTGATGGTCTGACCTCAGATTTTTAATAATAGAAATTGATATCGGAGCTGTACCCGAATTGGCCGTAACAGCGACTGTTCCGTCAGGACTCAGCGTTAATCCGTAGGGATGTGGTGCCACTTCTACCGATTTTCCGTATGGAGTGATTAAACGGCCATTGGGAATGACCGTTTTTCCAGCTTTGTTAATGTGGGTATATAAGCTTCCGGAAGGTGAGGAAACGACACTTAACTCCGGAGTGGTTTGTTGCCCGAATAAAGTCCTAACTGTCAGGCAAAAAGTTAATAAAGTAAGGTTTTTAAAGTTCATGGATTTATAAGGTTAAATTTAATGGGAACATATTAAGCCATTAAAATTCAAAATTGAGCCATATATTTATTCTCAAAATCATCGCAAAGGAAAATCCGTGGTCCGTTCTCGTTGATTTCCATTCCTACAATTCCAATCACGATTAGTTTGACCAGTAACTTTTCCCCTTTCCATCGGGGTAGTTTCGTTTTGCGTGCAAATTGATTCAATGAAAGTTGCTGATCAGATTCAAGCAGGGAAAGCACTCTTTTTTCTTCGTCCGAAAACCGGATTAGGACACCCAAGGGATTTTTTTGCTGCTCCCATACTTTAAGCAGTATCCCCGGTGCAACAATATTCTGATCACCTTTGCGAATATAAACAAGCCATTTCCCTTCATCATTCTGAGCCTGGTAAGGAGTTTCCAAACCTTTTGGCATAACAATCTCGAGTACTGTCTTTCCTTCGATCTGCCACTGATGAGTCTGAAAATTAACCTGAGGTCTACTGTAAAGCTTTGCGGCTGCTTCTGCCATGTAATATTCTTCGTCAGATTTTACCCCGGCGACAGAACCGTTGTCCCTTACCCCGAGAAGCAGACGACCTCCGTCAGTATTCGAAAATGCGACCATCGATCGCGCAATTTTGCGTGAATCGTTAATACAATATTTAAAATCCTGCCGTTGGTGCTCCCCCTCGGCGATCATTTTGATTAATTTTGTGTTCATCTCCTATAATAAATAACTTTTGTCGCGGCAATTTTGTTTATGTTCCTGGCAACTGGCGACTGGCAAGCCAGCTGCTAGATCCCTGCCGCTAGTAAATCACCTTCATTACACACTGCACACAGTCGAATCCAAGCTGCAAGTCATTTTTACCGTCATTTAGAGAAAAAGGTTCAGTAAAATCCTCAGACTTTTTCCCTCCAAATTTCAAACAGAAACCCAATTGAAATTTCAAACAATGTTTTGTTGTCATCACCGTTTTTCCATGATGATCTGCCTGCTTTTCAAACGCCATTTCCGGATTGTCGACACCATGCCGTTTAAAGAACTGCCTTGCCATCCGGTTACTGATATTCGCCTCAAAACCAACATCTTTTGTTGGATAAGGAAAATTATTTGGTTCATTAATGAAGTGATTTGCCGGTTTTTTCATCCGAACCTCAGTGATCCGGTCAAGTAAATCGCGCCGCATGGCATTAAGTACCGATGCCTGAAAGAAATATTTTTCGCATCCATTAGTAGCAACCTCTTCAACAAAATAAGGGGTTCCCCCGGCTTTTGAAAGTTGTTCCGTGATCGTCTGTCCCGATTTAATTGTATTACGGGCAGGGGTTTTCTCATTTTCCCAATTCAACGAAACTACAAGCCCTGTTTCGTCTTTTAACCAAAGTTCAAAACCATTGTCAGACTCATATATTTCAATATTTACCCTGATTTTTCTTAAAGTAAGCTCTCCCTTTAGTTGCTGCTGAAAAAGGTGATCATGATTCCGGTAGACCCTTGCTCCGGTATAAATACCATTCATTTTATCCGGAAACACCCTTGCCTTTTCAGCTACATTCACCTTAATACCAAAACTTTCACCAGATTCTGAGATAAATACAAGTCCATCGTTATTGGCAATTTCAATGTCGGGTTTAAGCTCAAAATAGTTTTGAGTTACTTTAGAAACCACTCCGACAGACTCACCTAAATATTTTGGCGATGCAAACGAGGTGATCTCCTTTGATCTTCCATGCAAAAAATAGTCTGTTGCCCCGCGGTTAAATGACTTTGCCGGGTTAGCCTCAAACCCTGGAGTTACTTTTCCAGCTGAAGCCGCCTTGAATTGTGGATGACCTTCCAAAAAAGCATCGATTTTCTGCCGGTAAAAAGTGGTAATATTTTTTACATAATCGACATCTTTTAGACGCCCCTCGATTTTAAACGACTGGATACCAGCCTCCGCCAGTTCTTTAATCGACCGAGAATGATTAAGATCCTTTAATGACAAAAGATGCTGATCAGCAGAAATAATTTTTTTTTCAGAATCATAAAGAGTGTAACGTTTCCTGCAGGGTTGGGCGCATGCTCCCCTGTTGGCGCTCCTCCCCCCGATTGCATGGCTTAGGAAGCAGCGTCCACTAAAACTGACACAAAGTGCCCCGTGCACAAAAGCTTCCAGTTCGATGGAGGTTTGGCTTCGTATTTCACGAATTTGCTCAATCGTCAGTTCCCGGGCAAGAACAGCACGTTTAAAGTTAACCGCTTCCAGAAATTTCACCTGTTCAGGAAGATAGTTGTGAAGCTGGGTGCTGGCATGAAGTGCGATCGGTGGCAAATCCATTTCGAGGATTCCGGTATCCTGAATAATCAGGGCATCCACCCCAATTTCATACAAATTCCTGATCTGATGGTAAGCTTCATCCAATTCACTGTCGTACAATATGGTATTTAAAGCAACGTATACCTTTACACCATAAATTCTGGCTTCGGAGATCAATTTTTCGATATCCTGCAAAGAATTTCCGGCATCTTCCCGTGCACCAAATCTTGGTCCTCCTATATAAACGGCATCCGCACCATGTGCTATTGCAGCACGGCCACAAATAAGATTTTTAGCAGGAGCTAGAAGCTCTATGGTTTTTTGGATTGCCATTCGGATGAGATTATCATTTAATTTTCGCTCTGCAATTTACACTTTGCATTTTGCACTTTTAATTTTTCATTCTTTACCCCTTTTCTCCCTGCAACGCTTCCCAGTATTCCACCGCCCGACGCGTATGAGGAATAACAATTGTCCCTCCGACAAGATTTGCCACAGCGAAAATCTCGAAAAGCTCTTCATTCGTCACTCCCAATTCATGGCACTTTTCAAGATGGTATTTTACACAGTCATCACAACGAAGTACCATTGAGCTGACCAATCCAAGCATCTCCTTTGTTTTCGAGGTTAGGGCTCCATCTATGTAGGTATTCGTATCAATATTATATATCCGCTTCATCACCTTATTATCGGAAGCCAGAATTTTTTGATTCATTTTTTCACGATAGACACGAAAATCATTTACTATATCACTCATTATTAATGCTTTTAATTTCAAATTTAAAAATAGATCCAAAAAAGAATTCTAATACAAGAAACTGACAATAATAGCAATAAACTAAGATTAAACTACATAAAACCCAGATAGAAACAAAAGTTAATAAACAATTAATACTGCCAGCATGAGTTTATTTTCTCACCATTTGAATTTGTTTATATTTGCAGATCAAAAATATACAGGAAAATGAAACAAGTGATCATCCTGCTTTTGTTAATAGCAACTTTTTCAGCGGTTTCGGAGAACTGCAAAGCAATATCACTTCAAAATCAGGTTATTGCACCAGATTCACTGATGATTTGGGAAAAATTAAATATACAGTGTGATCCAAGGATTAATGATCTTATAAGACAGCAGACCGAACAAAACAAGAAGAATAACAACATGAGTGGTTTCAGATTGCAGATTTATTTTGGCTCAGGTGAAAATGCACATAGTCAAGCAATTAAAACCAAGACTGATTTTCTCTCATCTTATCCCGACGTAAAAACATACCTGTTTTTTAAATCTCCGGATTTCATAGTCAGAGTAGGAAACTTCAGAACAAAAAGTGAAGCATTAAAAATGCAGAAGTCACTGCTGTATAAATTTCCAAATGCTTTTATTGTAGCAGATGATATTGCCTTTCCGGAACTTGTAAATTTAACGACAACAAATTAAATCAGGACTTTGCAGAATGAGCGAACAAATTAAACATGAGTGTGGAATTGCCCTGATAAGATTACTTAAACCGCTGGAATATTACCGATTAAAATATGGCACCTGGCAATACGGGGTGAACAAGCTTTACCTTTTGATGGAAAAGCAGCACAACCGAGGGCAGGATGGCGCCGGAACAGTTGGGGTAAAGCTAAATGTGTCGCCCGGACAGGAATACATCTTTCGTCACCGCTCAGTTGATCCAAACCCAATCAGGGATGTATTTGCCAAAATCTACAAGGAGTTCAATCATGCAGCAACTGAATTCCCGCAAAGTTTTCACGATCCCGTATGGGCGAAAAAGAACCTTCCGTTTGCGGGAGAGGTTTATATGGGGCATCTCAGGTATGGAACATTTGGCCGCAACAGCGTAGAATATACCCATCCGGTTATGCGACAAAATAACTGGCGTTCGAGAAGTCTTGTGCTTGCCGGAAATTTCAACCTGACCAATGTGGACGAATTGTTCGATCTGCTGGTCGGGTTGGGTCAACATCCTAAGGGATTTACTGATACTGTTACGATTCTTGAGAAAGTAGGCCATTTTATTGATGAGGAGAATGAGTTGCTTTTCAGACAGTATAAAAACAACGGATATAAAAATAAAGAGATTTCCGGGTTAATTGAGGAGGAACTCGATATACGGAAAATCCTCGAACGGGCAAGCCGCGACTGGGATGGGGGATATACCATTGGCGGGATTCTCGGTCACGGTGACGCATTTGTCGTTCGTGATCCGTGGGGTATCCGACCTGCATTCTATTATACCGACGATGAAATTGCTGTTGTTGCATCGGAAAGGCCAGTAATTCAAACCGTTATGAATGTCGGATGGAACCAGGTCAGTGAGATTGAGCCGGGAAGTGCCCTGATCATCAAAGCAAACGGAGCAATAAAGCATGAAATGGTAAGGATTCCGCAGACGCGAAAGTCATGCTCCTTCGAAAGGATTTATTTTTCAAGAGGATCTGACCGGGATATCTATCTCGAACGCAAAAAGCTCGGATTTCTTCTTGCACCGATAATCCTTGACAAAGTAAATCACGATCTTAAAACCACCGTTTTTTCTTATATTCCAAACACAGCTGAGACTGCCTTTCTTGGAATGATGGAGGGAATCAGGACCCGTCTGATCAATTGGAAGAAAGAGAAAATACGGGCCCTGGGTACTGCAATAACCGACTCCGATATTGAAGAGATTATCTCTGTACAGCCCAGGATGGAAAAAATTGCAATAAAAGACGTAAAAATGCGGACTTTTATTGCTGATGATTCGAGCCGTGACGATCTTGTTGGCCACGTTTATGATGTAACCTATGGAATTGTAGAGAATTATGTCGACACCCTGGTCGTGCTTGATGATTCAATCGTTCGCGGGACAACACTTAAACAGAGTATTCTGAAGATACTCGATCGTCTGAAACCGAAAAAAATCATTATTATCTCCTCTGCACCGCAGATCAGGTATCCTGATTGTTACGGGATTGATATGGCCATTCTTGGAAAATTTGTTGCCTTTGAAGCAGCGATTGTGTTGCTTAAAGAGAGCGGACGTTCGAATATTATTGACTCAGTATACCGCAAATGTAAAGAACAGCAACATCTGCCCAAGGAAGAGATGGTCAATTATGTGACAGAGATTTATAAACCATTCAGTGATGAAGAGATCTCGGCAAAAATTGCCCAGTTACTCAAACCCGCTGATTGCCATGCAGAAGTTGAAATAGTATACCAGACCGTAGAAAACCTGCATGTCGCATGTCCTAACGATCTGGGTGACTGGTATTTTACAGGAGACTATCCTACTCCCGGAGGGAATAAAGTGGTAAACACTGCCTTCATTAATTTCATTGAAGGTATTAAGGGGCGTGCGTATTAAGAAGTGAAAAATGAAAAGTGAAAAGTGATTTGCATTTACCACTTTGCATTTATTACCTCCCCCGCTTTTTCCCTCTATTTTTGGTTTCGCGTAATTGGGTACTCTTCTGATTGAAACTAAACGAGTTATTAGTTTGCCTGGCCTTTTTCTCATGAAATGCCCCTCTGAATTCAGGATTCGCCAGCCGCTTCTGACGATCAATTTCGCGGTCGATCAGCTGCTTTTCAGGACGACTCAATGGTACAATATCGATCTCATCGGGTAATTGCAACTCTTCAATCTTCATACGGATCAGTTTCTCAATGTTATCGAGATGATAATCTTCTTCAGGGCCGATGAAAGAAATAGCTACCCCATCTGTATTTGCGCGGGCAGTTCTCCCGATCCGGTGAATATAATCTTCATATCTTGGTGGCAGATCAAAATTAATCACGTGTGATATTTTACTAACATCGATACCTCTGGCAGACACATCGGTTGACACCAAAACCCGCACACTACCCGATTTGAACGCCTCAATTGCGTTAATCCGTGAGCTCTGTGCCTTATTCGAATGTAGGATACGCACTTCTCCTTCTGTTTTTCTTTTAATGACTTTATACACCTCTTCTGCATTCTCTTTTGTCCGACAGAAAATGATCACCCTTTTAAATTCTTCTTCATCGTTCAGCAGGTGATTCACAAAATTCAGTTTGGTTCTGAAATTGGGTACCCTGTAAAAATACTGTTTTACCTTGTCGACAGGGGTTGCTGACGGAGCAATCTCGACGCGCTCAGGGAAAGTAAGAAATTCATGACTCATGTTTTCGATACTCTCGGAGAATGTTGCAGAAAAAAGGAGGTTTTGCCGCCGGGGTGGAATTACTTCAAACAATTTGTTAAGCTGTGGCATAAATCCCATATCCAGCATCCGGTCGGCTTCATCAATCACCAGGGTCTTGATACTTTTCATCGCAAATGCTCCGGCCCGGTAAAGTTCCCATAAACGTCCAGGGGTGGCAACCAGTATATCTACGCCTGGCTCAAGCAATGCGGCATGTTTGGTCCAGCCGACTCCACCATAGATCGCAGCATGACGAATATTGGTATATTGTGATAGCTCTGCAATATCTTCACCTACCTGAATGGCCAATTCTCGAGTAGGGACGAGTACAATTGCCCTCGGTTCCATACCCTCAGCCTTAACAAGTTTCATCAAAAGGGGAATGATATATGCGGCAGTTTTTCCGGTTCCGGTCTGCGCGATCCCTAAAACATCCTTACCCGATTTAATTACAGGAATCGCCTGCTCCTGGATTGGGGTTGGCGTGGTAAAACCAATCTCTTCCAATGCCTTTAAAACCGATTTACCAATCCCAAATCCTTCAAATGTGTTCATTCTCCATCCTGTTAATATCGTGCAAAGTTAATCTTTCTTTTGCGGAATCAACTTTTCTAAGCTATTTACCTGACTACATATCAATTACATGAATAAATATAGCTGACAGATTTTGGACTACTGAACCTTTAACCCATTCCTACAGCCTAAAAGTCTATTACCTAAATAGCTTTTTTGAATAATCAGAGTGCTTTGAATATCTTCCCGGGAAGTCCCTTTACCATTCCTGCAAATTCCAGATTAAGCAGCGTAGGTGATACTTTACTCATGGGAAGAGTTGTTTTAATACAAATCAGGTCAATAGCCATCTCACCTTCGCTACGGAGCAAATCAATAATCAGTTTTTCGTCAGGATTAAAGTCATAAAAAAGACATTGTTGTGTGGCATCGGGCTGACTTTGGATGGAACTCCAGTTCATCACATATTCCAGATCTGATACCGTTTCAATCAGCCCGGCTCTGTTCGACTTGATTAAAAAGTGGCATCCTTCAGAATACGGATCTCCCACCTTCCCTGGAAATGCAAATACGTCGCGGTTATAGGAGTTGGCAATATCTGCGGTTACCAGTGCCCCACCCTTTTTAGCCGACTCAACAACAATTGTTGCATCCGATAAACCGGCAATAATTCGGTTTCGACGCAGGAAATTGGTTCTGTCAATTGAAGAATAGCTTAAAAAATCGGATACCAGACCTCCGTTATTTTCGGTCATTTCTCTGGCAATGGCAGTATGCAGCGAGGGATAAACTGTATCAAGTCCATGCCCCATCACAGCAACTGTTGGTAACCCTGCCCGAAGGGCTGATCTGTGCGCCTGAATATCAATCCCATAAGCCAATCCGCTAACGATAAGAATTTTATATCCTCTTTCAACCAGGGAAGAGATGAACTGATCGACTATCTTTCGGCCATATTCGGTTGCATGCCTGGTCCCTACAATACTGATGGCTTTAGTGCAATTCAGAAATGGATTTCCTCTGACATAGAGAATGATAGGAGCATCAGAACATCCAAGCAGTCGCTGAGGATAATCACGTTCAAGATAAAACAGTGCTGTAACACCGCTTTTTTGCAGAAATTCCACCTCACGGTCGGCTCTCGCCATCACGTCCGAATTGACAATATTTTTTGCAAGGATGCTTCCAACCCCGGGAATCTTGCGCAAAGTGCTTTCCTTTTCCTTGAATACCTGTTCTGCTGAACCTGTGTAGGCGATCAAGGATTTTGCGGTGACGCTTCCGATTCCGGGAATCAGGGAAAGTGCAATTTTATGGATCAGCAAATCAGCCATTGAGTGCGATCAGTTATAAATCAGGATTATTTCCCTCCTAATGGCCTGGGAACAATAAGCCGCCGTTGGGATGAACCATATGCGCCAAATATTCCCAAAGCACCACCCGTGATATTGGTGGGAGGATTACCCGGAGCCTGCGAATTAAAACCATGCTGAATCGATTCACTTAACGCTTTAAAGTAACGCCAGGTGTTTCTTTCCACATTTAACAGTTCAACAATAACAGTATCTCCCGGAGCAAAATTGTGATAATAAATAGGCGCCACAATTTTTTGACCGTCAGAAAATGCATCTGTAGCAAGAAAATAATCATTAACTGCATAACGACCATTGTAATATAATTTTATCCGGTAGTAATTCTCTGTTACTGCAGGATCGCGGAATTCAACAATTGCGTTAAGACTATCCTTTTGAAATAGAGCAGTGGCAAAATAGACCGTGTCGATAGGGACCGGATATGGAAGTGTGACAGATGCACCAAAACTACTTGTCCCTGAAGTCACTTTAAGTGAATAACTTCTGCCAGACTTCCCTTGCAACCTGTTCGAGAGGTAAAATCCTGCCCCGGCCTCAACCATTTTTTCGGTAATGGTGAGAGATTCGATTTGTACCGTGGCATTTTTTACCGGAACAAAGGCGCTTTGGTTAAAGAATGCCTGACTTCTAGTGATTTTCACTACAATCGGATTTACGCTATTTGAAATATAGCTTTCTATCACCACTAAAGGATTGTCGTTGGCAAGATTTACAACAATTTTCTCTTCGCACGACCAGAGAAGAGTCGTAAGGATCAGTAATTTTATGATTTTATTAATTGAAGTGGATATCCAATTCCTGGTCATACGGATGTTTTTAAATTAAAACAATTTAAAGTTAATCAAAAAATAAAAAAAAGCAATTTGTCCGTTGTTTTTTTGATGGGATATTCAGGTTCCTTCATGCCAGTTTTAATTACCTTTGCTCGGATGATTGACCAGGGAACTATACAACAAATTCTCGATGCCGCTGAAATAGCAGACGTGGTAGGCGACTTCGTTACCTTAAAACGGCGCGGAACCAGCCTTATCGGATTATGTCCGTTTCATAACGAAAAGACCCCTTCATTTAATGTGTCGCAGGCTAAGGGAATTTATAAATGTTTTGGATGCGGCAAGGGGGGATCTTCTGTCAATTTCATTATGGAACACGAGCACCTGGCTTATGCCGATGCACTGAGGTGGCTTGCAAGTAAGTACAATATTCCCATCAGGGAAAAAGAGGAGAATCCGGAAGATATTAAAGAACGAAACGATCGGGAGAGTCAATTAATTGTCTCTGAATTTGCTCAGAAGTTTTTTAGCAATCAGCTTTGGGAGACCAATCCCGGACGTTTGATAGGACTCTCCTATCTCCGTCAGCGTGGAATAAGGGATGATATCATCCGGAAATTTGGCATCGGCTACTGTCCCGAAGGAAAAGATGCGATGACAACCGCGGCTTTAAAGGAGGGATTTAAAATGGAGTTTCTCGAGAAGACCGGATTAACCATCAAGCGTGAAGATTGGATCCGTGACCGCTTTGCCGGCCGCATGATGTTTCCGATTCATGGAATCTCCGGGCGTGTGATCGGATTTGGGGGACGTACCTTGTCGCAGGATAAAACAATTGCCAAGTATCTAAATTCTCCAGAGTCAGACATTTACCATAAAAGCCGGGTTCTGTATGGGATTTTTCAGGCAAAAAGGGCAATTATTCAGGAAGATAAATGCTATCTTGTGGAAGGGTACACCGACGTAACTTCCCTTCATCAATCTGGAATTGAGAATGTTGTAGCATCATCAGGGACTTCCCTTACAATCGATCAAATACGTTTGATCCGAAGATTTACGAACAATGTCACGATAATTTATGATGGTGATCAGGCAGGAATAAAAGCTTCGATGCGCGGTATTGACATGGTTCTCGAGGAGGGAATCAATGTAAAAGTCCTTCCATTGCCCGAAGGTGAGGATCCTGATTCTTTTTCAAGGTCGATGAGTGCAACGCAATTGGCTGATTATATTCACTCAAATGAAACCGACTTTATTAAATTCAAAACAAAATTGCTTTTAGCCGGAGTTGAAAATGATCCGATCAGCCGGGCAAAATTAATTACCGATATTGTGAGCTCAATTTCGGTAATTCCTGCTGAAATAGTGCGTTCGGAATACCTCAAAGAGTGCAGCCGCCTGCTTGATGTGCGCGAATCGGTACTTTATAATGAAATCAGAAAATTAAAGGTAAAATCTGAAGATGATTTAATTAAGCATCAGGAGCGTGAACTGCTGAGGGAGGCAAATATAAAAAACCACCCTTCACCTGTTCCTGTCCCAGACATTAACCCCCTCGAAAACGAGGAGAGGGAACTTCTTAAATTATTGATTAAGTACGGATTACACCAGATTTTTGAAGAAGAAAATCCGGCAACCGGTGCAATCGAGCGAATTTTTGTGGCTGATTATATCCTTTCAGAGCTGGAAGCAGACCAGATGGAATCTGTCAATCCTGCAATAAAAGCAGTCTTTGACGAATATCGCATCCATTCCTCTGACGAGAACTTTGATGCTATCAGATATTTTGTCAACCATCCGGATCTGAAAATCAGTCAACTTGTTTCCGATATTTTGTCTGAAAAGAATAAGTTGAGTCAATTCTGGCGTAAAAGGGGAAGCTTTATCGAGGAGGAGCACGAAATTCTTCATCAATTGGTCCCAAAAGTGCTTCAGGAATGCAAATTGCGCTATATCTCCTATTTGATTGCTGAAGTTGAAAAAGGGATTCGGAAAGCTTCGGAAAATAATGATGATGAAGCGATTCAGGAATACCAAAAACGGTACCAAAAACTCAAAACCGTAGAAAAGCTCCTTTGTAATCATTTGGGTAAAAGGGCCATAACCTCATGAGAGAAAATTGTAAATGTGTCAGGAGGAAAGACAATAATAAATTCCGGATATGATATTTGTTACAGGCGGAACCGGTATGGTTGGAGCTCATTTATTGTATGACCTAACCAGCAGCGGAGAGAAAGTTAGGGCCCTCAAACGTCAGGGAAGTTCTCTTGCGCGGGTCGAAAAAATATTTTCATTTTATACCTCTGAATATCTCCCGCTTCTTCAAAAAATTGAATGGGTTGACGGGGATATTCTCGACAAGGAAGGTCTGCAGGAACAGCTAAACGGTGTTGATCAGATTTACCATGCAGCAGCTGTGGTATCATTTGATTCACGCGATCGTAAAATGATGATTCATAACAACTGCGTAGGGACTGCGAATCTTGTCGATCTGGCTTTGACGTTGAAGATTCCGAAATTTTGTCATGTCAGCTCAATTGCTGCAATTGGCTCACCTCCTGAAGGAATTGAGGCAGGTGAAGATCATCCATGGTCCAATACAAGTGAGCATTCGGCATATGCTGAAAGTAAATATCTTTCAGAAATGGAAGTTTGGCGGGCGAGCTTACAGGGATTGGATGTTGTTGTTGTCAATCCATCGGTAATCATCGGTCCCGGTGATTGGAAAACGGGAAGTTCTGTTCTCTTCTCCTTAATGTGGAAGGGTTTGCGATTTTACACCAAGGGATTAACCGGATTTGTTGATGTTCGTGATGTTACTGCAGCAATGCGTAAACTGATGGCTGATGAGGTTTGGAATATCACTAAAAATCAAAGATATATACTAAGTGCTGAAAACATTCATTTCCGTAAACTCTTCGATCAGATAGCTGTAGCTCTGAAGGTTAATTCTCCGTCATATTTTGCAGGAAAAACTTTGGTTAATCTTGCCTGGGGTTTATCCGGACTTAAATCCTTTCTTACCGGGAAACGACCATCCATCACGCGCGAAACTGCCAGAAGTGCTCATAAAATAAGCTATTATGACGGAACCAAAATTTGCCGGACAATTGGATTCCACTATACTCCGATCCAAATCTCTGTCAAGGATATCTCCAAATTGTTTTTGAAAGATTTTGAGTTAAATAAATCGGCACGCAACCTTCTGACCATCAGCCACATCAAATAAAAGAAAACTACAAACTCAATATTATGGAAAAATCAGGTTTTGTGTTACTTGCACTGCTGTTTTTCATCACAACTACTTTTGCACAAAAAGGGAAAAGGGATGTTATTTATTTGAAAAATGGCAGTATTATCAATGGGCAAATCATCAGCCAGCTTCCATCAGGTCAGATAAAAATTAAGACCAGAGATAACAGTCTTTGGGTTTTTGAATCCTCCGGAATAGACAGCATCAGCCACAACACCAAAATTTCCGGGCAGATTCACCCGGGATTTTTCAACCTTACAGAAGCCGGGGTTTTAACCGGGAATTCCGGCAACAAAGATAAATCACCTTTCAACATGATGAATATCAGTGGGTGGAAATTCAAAAACCGGTTTTCGGTCGGAGGTGGTGCAGGGATAGAGTTCGAAAGCGAAACTTACCTTCCCGTAATTGCAGATATTCGTTATTACCTTAAACGTCAGGGAGTGAATCCATTTTTTGGAATTCAGGGAGGATACAGCTTTGCCCTGGATAAACCGGATAACCTCTATTCCGATCCGCGTATTCTCTCCTCACCGGGTTACCGAAGCGATCTGAAAATGACAGCCAAAGGGGGCTTTTTGCTGAATCCGGCAGTAGGAATCTGCACTTCATTGAACGGGAATCTTGCGCTAACTTTAAGTGCAGGTTACAGGATGATGCGACATCGCTACTGCCGTACAGATGACTACAAGATTGATATTGATTACAACCGGCTTTCGGTTAAAATCGGTTTACTAATTCAATGAATTCAACCCGATTAATTGATCTTGTTTATTAAAACAATTTAGGTAAGACTACTTAAGAAGAAAATTATGAAACATATTCGAT
>Ga0118677_10006095_pt1 | contig 20649 bp, 15 predicted proteins | sample AliMusrvi5mmetaG_FD_86154 | JGI IMG/M metagenome (GOLD analysis project Ga0118677, IMG submission 86154)
GTCGATGACGTGAGTAGCAATCCGACTGCGGTACTTGTCGCGCAGGTTGGCGGGTCATGGATTGCGAGCACACCAGCACTCCCGGGTGATGCACTTTCTCAGAATGACCCCGGCAGTGTCGTCAACGCTGTGCACTGTGTGTCAGCGGGGAACTGCACAGCGGTCGGGAGCTACGAGACTGCAACCAATGTGACGTTGCCTTTGCTTGCCGTGGAAAGCGCTGGCGTCTGGTCCAACGTGGTAGCACCCCTCCCCTCTGATTTAGTGGACAACGTGGACAACCAGTACTACGACATCAGTTGTTCAACAGCGAACAACTGTCTCGCTCTTGGTGGCTACTACACCGCAACAGGAGAGCTACCGCTGCTTGGGGTTGAAACGAATGGTGTCTGGTCACAACAGCCAGTGACGCCTCCTGCAGGTTCAGGGCCATCACCGGGCGGTGTTGACGGGAGCGAGTTGTACTCGGGTACCTGCACGCAACAAGGCGAGTGCCAGATGTTTGGCTATTCCTATCTCACGGCACAGGCGCAGAACTACCCGATGGTTGCCAGTGGCAACATCGTAGGAATCGCAACGCCGCCCACGTCGGTTAGTGCCACTGCTGGTGACTCCCAAGCGACGGTCTCGTGGACTGCGCCAACAAATACTGGGAGCAGCCCGATTACGAGTTACACCGCATCGGCCATTGCAGCAGCGAATGATCCAACGTGCACAACAACGTCGGCGACCTCGTGTGTCATCACTGGACTCACGAATGCAACGACCTACAGCGTGACCGTCACAGCAACGAACGCTGCAGGAATCTCGGCGCCGTCCCAAGCAGTGACTGTGACACCGCACATCGTGTTGGCGGCAACAGGATTGAATGCACAGAGCCTAGGAACCACTGCTCTGGTCTTGCTTGCTGGTGGTGGAGGCTTGGCGTCGCTGGCCTGGATTCGCCGAAGAACCAGTCGACTCGCTCAATAGCGTTCGACCAATTTGCTTCCCTTTTTTGCTGAAGGGCCTAGGATCTCTAGGGAACAGTTTCTCTGAAATAGGGAAAAATTAGGGCTTTTAGCGACGGTTGGAAAATGTTGCTCCAGATCCCACACACGAACAAGTGTTCGGTGTACCGTATCTCGAGCGGCGGAGAACGGTGCGCTGCGGAGGGTTGATACAGCCCCTCCGTAGGGTTCCGGCCAACAGAACGAAGTAGATGAAGGAGCAGGAATGGCACAGCTAGACGACAAAGGAAAGTCCCTCGATATGGCCTTAGGCCAAATCGAAAAGCAGTTCGGTAAGGGATCGATCATGCGCATGGGCGAAAACGTCCACATGGCGATCGAGTCGATTCCAACGGGTGCTCTCTCGCTCGACATGGCGCTTGGTATTGGTGGACTCCCGCGAGGACGAATTGTTGAAATCTACGGGCCAGAGTCGTCGGGTAAGACGACCCTGGCTACGCACGTGGTTGCTGAAGCACAGCGCAACGGCGGCGTGTGTGCCTACATCGACGCTGAACATGCGATGGATCCGGTCTACGCCCGGGCAATCGGTGTGAACGTAGATGACCTCTTGATCTCGCAGCCGGACACCGGTGAGCAGGCACTCGAAATCACCGACATGCTGATCCGTTCTGGTGCACTTGATGTTTTGGTCATTGACTCCGTCGCTGCCTTGACGCCACGGGCTGAAATTGAAGGAGACATGGGAGATACCCACGTCGGACTCCAAGCGCGGTTGATGTCTCAAGCATTGAGAAAGATCACGGGAAACCTGTCGAAGTCCGACACAATCTGTATTTTCATCAACCAATTACGAGAGAAGATCGGCGTCATCTACGGCTCGCCCGAAGTGACTCCTGGTGGTCGAGCATTGAAGTTCTACGCCTCTGTCCGCATCGACATCCGCCGAATTGAGCAGATTAAAGACGGCACCGACGTCGTAGGAAACCGAACTCGAGCCAAGGTCGTCAAGAACAAGTGTGGTGCTCCGTTTAAGCAAGCGGAATTCGACATTATGTACGGTCAAGGTATTAGCCGCGAAGGTTCGCTGTTAGATGTTTCCGTGGAGTTGGGCTTCGTCAAGAAGGCCGGTGCATGGTTCACCTACGAAGGCGAACAGCTTGGCCAGGGTCGAGAGAATGTGAAGAACTATCTCCGAGAGAACCCACAGTTGATGGCGGAGATTGACCAGCGAGTGCGGGCGCACTTGGCTGCTGATCTCGCTGATCTCGCTGATGTCGTTGAGACGGACGTTGAAGAAGGCGTTGACGCCGATGACGTCCCAATCAGCTTGGACTAATCAGTTGTAATCCTGTCGCCTCTTTCGCTCCTCCCAGGGAAGAGGCGACAGGAGAACCCTCTGGCCGGGGGCACAGCGTCTTGGTGTCGTAGGCTCTCGGCGTGAGTCCGAGCCAACGAAGCCGCCAGTTCGGCAAAGCACTGCTCCAAGGAGCCACGGTCACGTGGTTGCCATGGCTGTTAGCCAGAATCGCCGTAGGGATTGCCTACGAGGCCTCGAAATACCGCACTACTCACCACGGCGCAATTAATGGCCGTGGGATCGTCCAAACGGCGAATGGCTTGATGGCCTTTGATGCGAGTTGGTATCGATCGATCGCAGAATTTGGCTACGGGGCTTCCGCCCCGGAGTCTCTTCGTTTTTTCCCGCTGTTCCCACTGTTCGCGCGAGCATTCCACTTCCTTTTCCCAGTGGGATGGTCGCTTTCAACCGCGATTGTGGCCAACCTCGCGAGCTTCCTCGCGGCTGTGGTGCTCTACCTCTTAGTGAAGAGCGACGTTGGTGACAAGGTCGTGTCCTTGCGCAGCGTCTGGTTGCTTTGCCTCGGACCAGCATCGTTTGTTTTGGTACTTGGCTACGCGGAAGGCCTCTTCTTGCTTGTGAGCATTGGGATGTTCTTGGCGTTACGCCGTCAGCGGTATTGGTTGGCAGCACTCCTTGGCTTGCTTGCTGGAGCGACTCGACCGATTGGTGTCCTGTTGGTAGTGCCAGCAGTGGTGGAGGTTCTCACCATGTGGCGAAGACGGCCATCGAACCGTTCACTTGGCGCGCTCAGTGCCGTTGTGGCACCGCTTGTCGGACTCGTCGGATTCTGCACGTGGTCCGCAGTGGCGTTTCGGAACTTCTGGTATCCGCTTTCAATCCAGCGAGAGTCCTCCCATCACGGCGGTTTTGCCAACCCCGTTGGTGTAGTCGGCCACGCTCTTAACGGCTTAATCCACGGACATCACGTCGGTACTGCACTCCATCTTGCTTGGATCGTGGTGGCCGGGGTGCTGATTGTGATGGCGTTTCGCCGCCTTCCCCGCTCGTATGCGTGGTACTCCTTGGCGATTGTGGTTGTTGCGCTTTCAGGGTCGAACTTAGATTCCTTTGAGCGCTATGTACTCTCTGCGTTTCCACTCACCATTGCCGCTGCGATGTGGCTCCGGTCCCGAGCCGTCGCCACGACAGTCTTCATTGTGACGACGGTGATCATGATGGGCTACGCGTTCTTAGCCTTCCAAGGGGCCTATATCCCTTAGAGAAGGAGCGACCTACTTCTTCTTCGTGGTGGTGGTTGTAGGTGCCACGGGGGCTGGAGTAGCGGTTGCCGTCTGGGTGTCTGGCAACAACTCAACCCACGTGCGACCCGGAGCCATGGTGATCACGTTGCCGGAGGCATCCTTGAAGACGGTGGGTGAGCTAGATGTTGGTCGAGACCACGTACCGACCATTTGGACGCCATTGCGGTATACCTGAGCCGGGCCACTGGTTCCGTAGAGCTGGGCTTGGACTTCGAGGCCACCACCAGAGTTCTCAACCCAAGGTCCGTAGGTCACGTGGACTGTTTGGACAATCACGTTGGCTGCTTGGTTCTGGACACCGTCAGCATTGTTATCAGCCTGGGTCCCGTTGTAGAAGCGCAGCCAAGTACCCGTTGTCGCATTCCAGTTCCACGTCACATCGGACTGGCCGGAAAAGGGAACGTGGACGCTCGTGACCGCAACACTGTTCTTTAGTGGCGCTGCAGAGTACTGGAACAACGACTTCGGTGGTGTGGTCAAGTTCGGGATCAACGCGTAAATGGCCTGTGTTGAGGTGTAGGTGTCATAGGGTGCGTTGCGTCCAGCAGGGTGGTTGGCTGCTTGGGCTGCGTTGTTGCCAAGGTCCAGGTTTGGAATGCCAGCGCCAACAATGTCCGAGATGACGGGGTCGATTCCGCCCACGTGGACTTCTGGTGGATTGCCGAGTTGGCCCAAGATGCCGACGTCAATGTTTCGAGCTGAGCGAACTGGCCCGATTGATGCAGCGTTTTGGCACTGGAAGACGGCGACGTAGCGAGTGATCCCGCCCTCGACGGGCTCTTCAAACATGATGTCGGTAAAGTCGAGGCCACTTTGCGGGCGGGCGGCTTGATAGTTGTCGATCTTGACGGCGATTGCCGTGCGCTGAGGGACCATGTTCCCTGGAGCTGGAGCACCAGTGAGAGGACAGTTGACCGGTGCAGTGGTGGTGGTCGTGGGCTTTGGAGCGGCCTTCTTGGACGATGAACATGCCCCGAGGATCAAGGCCCCCGCCACGATGAAGGTTCCTGCGGCCACTAGGCGTGATCGGTTGGGTCGGATGTTCATGTCGGGGACTTCTCCTTTAATGGGGACTCTTTAGTGGGGAGTGCCAACTCTTGTCTTCCAGCGCTAGGGCTCCGGCTGATGCCTTCTCCACGGCAAAAGGGTAGTCCGCCCAAGCTCGCGATTGTGGGTTCCTCGGGAGAAATTCTTTGGCTTGCCCCTTGTTTTGGCCGTGGGACTGGGTGGCGAGCACCCTTGAACCGGCGTAAGCCAGGGATTCGGTAGCGTCATCTGCGTGACTGTTGCTAGCGTCCTTCCAAAATCGCTCCGCCAAAGCTTGGCGCGGTGCCTCAACTGGGCTCATGCCTTCGCCCGAGAACTTGGAGCGATTGGTCCCGAAGACGCCGAGGCCCGGAAGTTCAAGTACTTCGGACCGGGTGCCGCCCTGCTCTACCCCCAAGGGGTGTTGTACAACGAGCGCTATATCGAGATCGGCGACGGCACCATGATTGGGCCGAATACCTGTGTGACTGCGGGGATGGCCCCGACCCAAGTCATGCCCACTGACCCGGTGATCTCCATTGGAAAGCGCTGCATCATTGGACGCGGCAGTCACATCATCGGCCACTGGTCAATCACGATTGGCGATGACATCCAGACAGGCCCTTACGTCTACATTACCGACCAGAACCACCAGTATGAAGATCTCGACACTCCGATCGGCCGGCAATGGCCAGTGGAGGCAGCCGTAACAATTGGCTCAGGAAGTTGGATCGGCACCCAAGTCACGATTCTGCCCGGAACAACAATTGGCGAACATGTTGTGGTTGGTGCTGGCTCTGTTGTCCACGGCACCTTTCCCGACCGCTGTGTCATCGCCGGTGTTCCTGCGAAGATCATCAAGCGCTACCGCGAGGGCGAAGGATGGGTCAGTGAACACCACCGCTCCTAAACGGCTGACCTAGTCTGAGTATCTCTATGGAACCTGCTCGCTTCCTCCTAACGGTCTCGGGACGAGACCGTCCAGGATTGGCCGGGAGCCTCTTTGCCGCTCTTGAGAATGTGGCAAGTGAGATCACCGATGTGGGACAAATTACGATCCGCGGTCACCTCGTTCTTTGCATTGAAGTACAACCGCTCAAGGGAGCGGGCTTCGACGACGTTGTCGGGGCAGTTGATCGCTCCGGGATTACCGGCGATGGCTCCGTCAGCGTTGAGGTGACGCCGACGACCGAGCGCCTGACGCCGAAGGGTCAACGAATCTTGGTCACCTTGGTCGCTCCGGTTATCGATGCCGAACAGCTCTCCGGGGTTTTTAACGCAATCGCCCACTGTGGTGGAGACGTTGAACGTATCGTGCGCTTGGCGGACTATCCCGTTCAAAGCTACGAACTGCTGGTTCGCGACTCTGATCAAGAGCAACTCCGGCGGGAACTCGGGCGCGTTGCCGTTGCAACAACACTTGACGTAGCGATTCAACGGGCAGGACTCTTCCGCCGTGCCAAGCGATTAATTGTTATGGATGTCGATTCGACGCTGCTCCAAGGAGAAGTCATCGACATGCTGGCGGCTCGCTGCGGACACGAAGAAGAAGTGGCAGCAATTACAGAACGAGCTATGGCTGGCGAACTCGATTTTGAAGCTTCCCTGCGTGAGCGAGTTGCATTGCTGAAGGGATTAGACGTCGACGAAGTCGTCGCGGTGGCACGCCAACTCGAGCTCATGCCCGGGGCGCGAACCCTGCTTCGCACCTTGAAGCGACTGGGCTATCAAACCGGTGTCGTCTCTGGAGGATTCCTGCAAGTGATTCAACCGCTGATCAGCGAGTTGGGAATTGACTATGGGGCGGCCAACGAACTCGAAGTGCTTGATGGGAAACTCACTGGCAAGGTAACGGGGCCCATTGTTGACCGGGCAGGGAAGGCAGCGATGCTTCGCCAATTCGCTGAGGGCGCTGGGATCCCGCTCAATCAAACGGTGGCCGTTGGCGATGGGGCGAACGACATCGACATGCTCTCAGCAGCAGGCCTCGGGATAGCTTTCAATGCCCGGCCCATTGTTCGAGAAGCAGCGGATGCGGCATTAAGCGTGCCCTATCTGGATGCAGTTCTTTTTCTACTCGGGATTAGTCGAGAAGAAATCGAAGCCGCCGATGCTGATCGTGGCTGATCTGCGCCAACCTTGGCGTTGGCTGAGCGGGGAGAATCGTGAGGCTTTGGCGGACTAGGTTTTGAATCAGTACGGGGTTCGGGGGAAGGGGGAGTCCATCATGGAACAAGTTGATGTTGCCATTATCGGATCTGGCTTTGGGGGCCTTGGCATGGGCGTGGCGCTGCAAAAGGCAGGAATTTCCTCGTTCATAATTCTCGAACGCGAAGAACGAGTCGGCGGAACCTGGAGGGATAACACTTACCCCGGTGCCGAATGTGACGTTACGTCGGTGTTGTACTCCTATTCGTTCCACCCTCACGTGTGGTCGAAGAAGTTTCCTGCTCAAGCAGAGATCCTTGACTACATCGAAGAAGTGGTTGATGTTTTTGGTCTGCGGCCAAATCTTCGCTTCAACAAAGCAGTCACGAACGTCACCTTTGACGACAAGCGCCAACGATGGACCGTGACGAGTGCTGATGGGGCATCCATTGAAGCACGCGTCGTAATCTCGTCGGTGGGTCAATTAAACAAACCGGCGTGGCCCGAGATTGATGGGATGGGCTCCTTCGACGGTCCTGCATTTCATAGTGCTCAGTGGGACCACAGCGTTGATCTTTCGGGAAAGCGCGTCGGCATTATTGGAACCGGAGCAAGCGTGATTCAGTTTGCTCCCCAAGTCGCCAACATCGCCGCGACGACCACCATCTTTCAGCGGTCGGCTCCGTACGTCTTAGCCAAAAACAACCCCATGAACTCGTCGTTCTTGAAACGGCTCTACGGAATGGTCCCCCAAACGCAGCTCTACGCCAGGGCCAAAACGTTCGTTCTGGGCGAGTTCTTAGGTCTTGGCATTTTGGGGAACAAAAAAGTACGCGAACGCCTGACGGGCCTGTGCTTGGCCAATATGGAGTCAATCGTTACTGATGAGGAACTGAGAGCCAAGTGCACCCCGGACTATGAAGTGGGGTGTAAGCGAGTTCTCTTCGCCGACGAATGGTTCCAAGCCCTCGTCAAAGACAATGTCGCCCTCGTGACGGATCCCATCAAACGAATCACGAAGTCAGGAATTACCACTGAGGGTGGGGAGAACTTTATTTTCGACGCGCTGGTCTTCGGGACGGGATTTCAAGCGACTGATTTTCTCCAACCGATGGAGATCACCGGTCGCAACGGTGTCTCCCTGAACGAGCAGTGGGGCGAGGGCGCGAGTGCCTATCGCGGCGTTGCCGTGAACGGCTTTCCTAATCTCTTTTTCCTCTACGGACCCAATACCAACCTGGGGTCGAACTCTATTATCTATATGCTCGAATCGCAGGCCAACTACATCGCGTCATTATTGAAATCAGCTAACGACGCGCATCTTGATTCTCTCGAAGTACGCAGCGGGGCGCAGAAGTCATGGGATGCGATGATCGATCGCTACAGCGGACCGACATCGTGGGTCTCAGGGTGCCATTCTTGGTATACGACCAATGGACGGAACACGAACAACTGGCCACGGGCCACCTGGAAATATGGACAACTGATGAAAGACGTCGATCTGCTGGACTATGACGTTCGGCCCAGTACGACGCTCGAGGAGGTGTAACGATGGCTCCATCAGTCCCACCTGCGGTCGTCAAAAACGCGGCAAAACTGATCAAGCGCCATGTCTTGAATCCGGGATTCTCCTGGGAAAAACAACGCAGTCGCATGGACAAAGCAATGGCCAGCGCGCGACCACCAAAGGCCGTGACCATGACGTCTCGCACGATGGCCGGGATTCCTGTTGAGGAGTTGACCCCAAAAGATTCCCCGCCGAAAGCGACGGTCATCCACGTGCATGGTGGAGGGTTCACCGTTGGGTCTCCAGCGAGTTCACGCTTGTGGGCCGCGGCGTTGTCCAGCGCATTAAATCTTCGGGTTCTCTCCCCCGATTATTCGCTTGCCCCAGAGCACCAGTTTCCTAGTGGCCTCACCCAGGTCGGAGCGATTCTTCATGACGTTCTTGAAGAAGTCGGCCCAGAGAACGTGGTCCTCAGCGGAGACTCTGCTGGCGCCAACTTGGCATTGGTGGCCACGCTTGAGCGTGCACGCTCTCACTCGTCGCTCCCCGCAGCGCTGGTGTTGATCTCGCCATGGCTCGATCTCACGGTTGATCGGCTTGACGACCCTGGTCTTGTACGCCGGGATCCACTGCTCAACCCGGAGTGGCTCGCAGCGTGTGCGGTGGCGTATGCCCCAGGGCAACTCGACGACGGCAGAGTCTCACCGCTGCTTGGATCGCTCGACGGCTTGCCTCCAGTGCTGGTCCAAGGCGGCTCTGATGACATTTTGGCTCCAGATGCCACGCGCTTTGTGAACACTGCATCGTCGATGACGACGGTGTCGTACAGCGTTGGGGCGGGGATGTGGCACGACTTTGCGTTACAAGTCGGGATGTTGGCCGCAGCTGATTCTGCGTTCACGGTGACCAAGGAGTTTGTGGCCGAGCATCTTGGACTTGCTGACGAATAGCGTGGGGCGAACCCCGGGGGGAGAACGATGGAAAAGCCACTAGTAATTTCTGACTATCTCAGTCGTGCGGAGTTGGTCTTTGGCGACCGGATCGCCGTGATCGACGAGCCAGATCAGCCAGCACCGCCGCTTGGGCCCATGACCTACGCAGAGATGGCCGATCGCGCTCGTGGGCAAGCAGCCTTTCTTGATGATCTCGGAATCGACGTTGGTGGCAGAGTGGCCATCATTTCGCAGAATTCAGCTCGGCTGTTGACCTCATTCTTTGGGGTGAGCGGCTCAGGAAGAATTTTGGTCCCAATTAATTTTCGCCTCACGCCTGACGAGATTCAGTACATCATCGAGGACTCGGGATCGACCGTGTTGTTGGTGGATCCAGACCTTGTGGAATCCGTTGCTCACTTGCGTATGGACCATGTGTTCGTGCTCGGCGAGAACGACGAACTGGTCTTCCCCCGAGGCCGCACGCCGGAGCACTGGACGCCTGACGAGCACGCCACGGCGACGATTAACTACACCTCGGGAACGACGGCTCGGCCGAAAGGCGTCCAGCTCACGCACCGTAATCTCTGGATCAACTCGTCAGTGTTCTCGTTGCACGTTGGCGTGAACGACCGTGATGTCTACCTCCATACCCTGCCGCAGTTCCATTGCAACGGCTGGGGGATGCCCTACGGCATTACCGGCATGGGAGGGAAGCACATCATGTTGCGCAAAGTTGATGGTGTGGAAATTTTGCGCCGAGTAGAAGAACACGGCGTGACCTTCATGTGTGGCGCACCAGCAGTGATCAGCATGGTCCTGGATGCTGCAAAAGATTGGGATGGCCCGATCCCGGGGAAGAACCAGGTCCGAGTGGTTGTTGCCGGGGCCCCACCACCGACCTCTGTGATTGAAAAAGTTGAATCTGAGTTGGGGTGGGAGTTCATTCAGATCTACGGCCTCACCGAAACATCTCCGCTGTTGACGGTGAATCGCCATCGCTACGAATGGGATGACTTTGACAGTCACGAACGCGCGCGGCTTCTCAGTCGCGCTGGCGTGCCTGTTCTCGGAACGGAGATTCTGGTCAATGAAGACGGCGAGGTTCTTGCTCGGTCAAATACGGTACTGCGTTCGTATTGGAACAAGGCCGAGGAGACTCATGAAGCCTTGGCGGGGGGATGGTTCCATACCGGTGACGGCGGGACTGCTGATCATGCGGGGTACGTGACGATTACGGACCGCAAGAAAGACGTGATCATCTCAGGGGGTGAGAACGTCTCGTCGATTGAAGTCGAAGATGCATTACTGCACCATCCGCACATCAGGGAAGCAGCGGTCATTGGCGTTCCCGACGAAAAGTGGGGTGAACTCGTAACAGCACTGATTGTTGGTGACGGGACCACGCTGGAGGCCGAAGAAATTCAGACCTTTGTGCGCCAGCACCTTGCAGGATTCAAAATTCCGAGGAAAATTGAATTCCGCGAGCAGTTGCCACGAACGGCCACCGGCAAACTCCAAAAGGCGAAGCTACGCGAGCCATACTGGGCAGGGATCACGAAAAACGTCCATTAACCAGGCTGCCCTTGCTGAGACAACCGGACAGTATTAGTCTCAAAGTATCAAGAGGGGGAAGCGATGCGCGTTGTTATCGATTCGGAAAAATGTCAAGGACATGGGCGGTGTTTCTCAATCGCTCCAGAGCTCTTTGACAGTGATGATCTCGGCCAAGGTGTCGTGATGGGCGATGGATCTGTTCCAGTCAACCAAGAAGAGAATGCTCGCCTTGCCCAGCAAAACTGTCCTGAATACGCCATCACCATCATTGAGGAGTCAGCATGACCGACAAAGCCCCCGTAAAAGATTTCGCCACGGACTTTGATCACACTGATCCGCAGTGGGTGAAGGACCCGTATCCAATTTGGGATGACCTTCGGGAGCGTTGTCCAATCGCCCACACCGACCGCTACGGCGGAGCATGGCTGCCAACGCGTCACGCCGACGTCTCGGCGATTGCTCACGACACCGAACACTTCACCTCGCGTACGGTCGTTGTCGGGAATGGTCGACCGGGTGAGGAAGCGCTTCCAGCCCCCATTGGAGTGGCGCCCCCGATTTCGTCGGATCCCCCGTTTCATGCTCAAGCGCGAAAGCTCTTGCAGCCGGTGTTCTCGCCAAAGCAGATTGATCAGCTTGAACCCTTCGTTCGAGAGTTGTCACAGCGTCTGCTTGACCCGTTTGTGGGGAAGAACGGCATTGATGCCTCGCGAGACTTTGCTGAACACATTCCCGTTGCAGTGATCGCAAAGATGTTGGGATTCCCCGAAGAGGACGGTGATTTGTTCCGAGGATTTGTCACCACCATCTTGGAAGCAGTCGATCTTCCTGTTGAGGAGCGCATTGAGCAGTTTGCTCCAATTGAGGCGTATTTCATTGCGCGCATTGAAGAGCATCAGGAAAATCCTCAAGACGACTTAACGACATTCTTGCTGAACGCAGAGCTTGGTGGCCAAAAGTTGCAGCCGGAACACGTCTTTGGCTCGATGGTCTTGTTGATCGTTGCTGGCATTGACACCACGTGGTCGGCAATCGGTTCATCGATTTGGCACTTGGCACAGCATCCCGAGGAAGTCGCTCGGCTCCTTGCTGAACCAGACCTGTTGCCGGTAGCGATTGAAGAGTTTCTCCGGGCATATGCACCAGTAACCATGGCGCGCTTGGTCAAAGAAGACATGGACTACGAAGGCTGTCCGATGAAGCAAGACGATTGGATCTTGCTGTCGTTCCCTGCAGCAAACCGCGATCCAGAGTTCTTTGAGAATCCTGACGAAGTGATTATTGATCGAGCAGTCAATCGCCACGCTGCCTTTGGACTCGGGATTCATCGGTGCTTAGGGTCGAACCTGGCGCGGATGGAGATTCGGGTGGCACTCGAAGAGTGGCTGAAGCGATTTCACAGCTTCTCGCTTGCTGATCCCGATGCGGTGACGTGGAGCCAAGGACAAGTGCGGGGGCCGCGGGATCTTCCTATTCGCCTCGGATAGGACAGCGAGCCGCTCAGGGCAGAATTCTGGCATTCACAGCCCGAAGGCTCCTTGAGTACTCGCGATGCAAGGTCTGGAACGACTTCATCAATTAGGCTCTCAACCAATGTTCTCTTGGATGCGAACACGACTGAGCCGGTCCGTCCTTGTTGTGGCGCTCATGGTTGCCGCCCTGCCAGTGGCCGGAGTCGTCGCAGGAACAACGAAGGCATCGGCGGTGACGGTTGGGGGCAGCTGCCCTGGAGCTCCGACGCAACTTGCCAATGCTTCCTTTGAATCGCCGGGGTTTCCGAGCAACCAGTACCGAATCATCAGTGATTCCAAAGTTCCTGGGTGGTCGACGACCGCACCAACGGGCAATATTGAAATCTGGACGACCGCCTATCAAGGTGTGTATGCGTTCGACCAATTTCAATTTGCTGAGCTGAACGCCGATGCTGCGGGAGCCCTCTACCAAGATGTTCCGACAACGCCGGGACAGACGCTGGTGTGGTCGCTGCATCACCGAGCCCGAACTGGCACCGACACCATGTATGTCGACATTGGCGTTCCTGGCACGACACTTGGCCGTCAAGCAACGCTGACCGACAACATCGCTGCGGGGTGGGTAGGGCATTCTGGTGTCTACGTTGTCCCAGCGGGGCAGACGATTACTCGATTCGCATTTGTTTCTGGCCCCACGGGAAGTGGCAACCTTACGGTTGGGAACTTCCTCGACGACATATCGTTTGGAACCCCTTCCTGTGTGGTTGCGAGCAAGTCAGTCTCCCCGGTTGGTGCAGTGAACGCTGGACAGATCTTGACCTACACGGTCTCGCTCTCGAACCAAGGTGGCAGTGCCACAAAAGACCTAGTGATGAGCGATGTGCTTCCTCAAAACGTGACCTATGTGGCTGGATCGGCCGGGCCGGGAAGTTCGTATGACGCTGGCACGAGGACCCTTACTGTTCGACCCGTCGGAACTGCAGGAACTGCTGGGGTGCTGGAATCTGGAAAGGCAACACAAGTCACGTTCCAAGTTTCAGTAGATAATGCAGCAGGGGGAACGACGATTCTCAATACCGGTACGGTCACCGAGACAGACGGGCTGGGAAATGTCGCTACGATCGCTACGAATACAACGTCGACACCCGTCGATCAGTCTGCTGATCTCTCCCTCGTCAAGAGTTTTTCGCCCAACGAAGTGACGACGAATGCACCGGCAACCATGACGCTCCAGGTGACGAATCATGGACCTGATGCCGCAGCAAATGTTGTGGTCTCGGACACCATTCCTACCGGGTTGATCCTCGGGGCGCTGCCATCGGGCTGTGTTGGCACCACACTGGTGACCTGTACGGCGAGTTCGCTGGTGAATCAAGCCCAAGCGAGTTTTTCAATTCCCGTTAGTAGTGCCGCCACAAATACAGTGATTAAAAACACTGCGTCAGTAGCGTCAGAAACCTTTGATCCAAAGAGTGACAACAACACAGCAACGGCGGTGATCTCAGTTTCACCAACCGCAGCGTCCTTGGCGATTTCAAAAACAGTGGTCGGTCCGACCACAATCTCGGCGGGCGCACCGGTGCGGTATCAAATTGACGTCACCAACACCAGTCCACCGTCGACGCCGGTTTCCTCCATTGTGGTCACCGATACGATTCCTGCTGGGTTTACGGCAACCTGCCCAGTCAGCGCTGCGATTCAAAATTGTTCCATTGCCAATTCGCTCATCACGATGTCCCTTTCAGGTTTGGCCTCTGGTGAGATCGCCAGCTTTGTACTTGATGAAACATCAGATCCCTCAATGGCCACGCCGTTTTCGGCCATTGACACAGCGACCGTGAATGGCACCGATCAATTCTCTGCTCCCGTCCCCCAGGCGCAAGATCAACAAACCGTATCGGTGATCAACGATCCTGAGTTGCTGCTCTCAAAAACGGTAATCAATACCCCAGCAGCAGGCCAACCGTTGACCTACGAACTCACTTTGGTGAGCTTGGGGCCGAGCACATCGAAGAACACAGTGCTCACTGATGAACTGCCGAGCAATCTTGATGCGAGCACTCTTTCGACAATTGCCTTGCCCAGTGGCTGTGCGCTTGCGAGCTACACGATTACCTGCACCATTGGTGACCTGGCGCCAAATACGCCGATGACGTTCAGCTACTCCGTACAGTTGCCTGGTGCTGGCGGAACCTTTGTGAATCAAGCCAAGGCTGTGAACGATTCACCTTTTGATACGGGCTGGGTTCAAGTCGTCACACAAGTTGCCGCAGAAGCTGATCTCCACGTGACGAAGTCGGTAACACCAACGTCAGCCAGTGTCGGCGGCCTGGTCACTTACACGTTGGGGGTCTCGAACCAAGGCTACGGGACCGCCACGGGAGTCGTCGTTGACGACAACATGTATCAGAACGGCCTGGACGTTGTCAGCACCACCGCACCAGCCGGTTCATGGAATCCGACTACGGCAACCTGGACAGTCGGCACCCTGTTGCCCGGCGAGTCGCGTTCGGTTCAGGTAACCGCTCGCGTCATGCGTTCAGGAGTGCTTGCAAATACGCTGTTGGCCACCGCTTCTGATCCGCTTGGAACCCTGCCAAGCAAGAGCGCTACGGCGTATGTGAATGCAATTGCTCTCGCCACCACTGGATTTTCATTTGGAACATTCCTAGAGGGAAGCGGACTATCCCTATTCCTTGGCGTGAGCGTGCTGACGCTGGGAGTGGTGAAACGTCGCCGTGACGGCGCGGAGTAATTGCGCTCTAATCTAGGTTTATGAAGCGATCATCGGTTTGGATTCTCCGTATTTCAGCGGTCTGGTCAATTTGGGTATGGGCCGTGTTAGTCCGCAACATGCTGATTGATCACAATCATGCGCTGTCCTTTCGCGTTGTCCATATCGTGCTCGCCGCGATTTCGTTTGCCTTTGCGATTGCAACGCTCGTGATTGCTCAACAAGGAGCGCGCCGAATCAAGAGTGACCAAGCTTCGTGACGAGCGAAGCGCTTCCTGAAGTGAACAACGAGGGAGGCGATCACGGAAGTTCGCTCTTACAGGCCTACGGGGACTCCTTCGTAAAGATGATTACTGATTTCGATAATCCACGCCAAGAGTGGCGACGGATTCTTTCCGAAGGTCTCGGAACGTTTTTCTTGGTGCTGGTTGCTGCAGGCGGACCCATGGTGAACCACCTTGTTCCTGGTTCAGTTTCTTCGACTGCGGCCGTGATTGCGCCGGGGATCATGGTGATGGCCATCATTCTCTTCATGGGGCGGGTCTCGGGAGCCCACCTCAATCCTGGGGTCTCAATTGCATTCGCCTTACGGAAAGATTTCCCGTGGCGACGAGTCCCGGCTTACGTCATCGTTCAATTGGTGGGCGCCACACTGGCTGCGCTGTTTCTGCACCTCGTGCTCAATGTCTCGTCATCGTTTGGCGGAACGTTCCCATTGCCGCACCACTCGGCGTGGATGGCATTCTGGATTGAATTAGTTTTGACCCTGGGTCTGGTGAGCGTGATTTTGGGAACGGCTTCGGGAGCTCAAAACGTGGGCATCATTGGCGCGCTTGGGGTCGGGGGCTACATCGCTCTCGCGGGTCTTTGGGGAGCACCAATTTCTGGAGCTTCCATGAACTTCGCTCGCACCTTCGGACCAGATCTTGTGGCCTTAAAATTTACTGATCTCTGGGTCTATGCCGCCGGACCGCTTGTTGGCGCGGTCCTTGCCGTTGGATTCGCGTACCTTTTACGCGGCCCGGGAGGCGGACGCTCAGGATCGCTTGCCGCCCAAGGCGGTATATTTCCCTTGATTGCCCATCCCGGGAAGACCTAAGGAGTCTTAGCCGGCAGGAACGGGGTTGGCCACGGCATCGCCGAGGGCCAATGCACCAGCGGCCAACGCGGACCGCTCAGCATCGTTGAGTACCTCAAGAACTGCAGCTTCTCTGTTGGTCGTCTCTGCCTCGACTTCTTGACGCAGAGCCACTAACTCTGGAGTCTCCTCAACGCGGTCCTCATCGGCATAGCCATGGAGCGCGAAATACGCTCCTTCGCGGTCGAGTTGACAGGAGGCCGAAGGGGAAATGGCGAGATCTTTGACGACATCAGTGTGGATTCCACCACGCAACTCTCGCAAAATGATTGACCAGTAGTACGCGCGCTGCCGTGGGCTCGTCGGGGTGCTCAGACTCAAATATCCTTCGACGAGCGGCCAGCGAGTTGGGGAGAGCGACGCCACAAGTTGTTCTGCAGCGTCGGAGAATGCACTCAGGACATCGTCGCTGACGCCACCAAACGTTGCATCGGCGTATTCGTTCGCGGCGGCCATGTGGGCTGCCACGAGTGCCTCACGATCGGCAACCCCTCGGGATTTCTCGACGACTCCAGCAATCATGCCGGGTTTAAAAAAGTAGAAGACGGTGTCGACGTCGCCTGAAGAGATATCTCCCAGCACTCCGCCGCGTCCACCCCCATAGAGGGTGACGACATCGGTGCCGAGAGCTTCAGCATGCTTGGTGGATTGGGGGGAGAAGTAAAACATCATCCCAACAGTTCCAATGGGTGCAGCAATTGTTTCGGTGAGCTCTTTCGTTTCCATAGCCCTACTCTAAGCAGAAATCTTTGAGCGTGCTCAATGAAAGAGCCGGTACTGCGCTAGCCGTAGTACTGCTGCCAATTTGCTTGGCTGGGCATGGAGGCGCTTGCAGGACCGGCTCCAAAGAGGCCGTAAAGATTCAACATGGAACGGAGCAGAACGTTCGTGACACCGGGGATTGGTGGGCTAATCATGGGAGCTGGAGTCGTGGTGGCGTCACCGAGCATATTGACGAAGGATGCGGTACCCGTAGAGAGCACCCCGCCACCTTTGGGGAAGGTGACATAGGTGATGTCGGAAAAATTCTTCTGCGCCGTTACTGGCGAATGGGCAAACAGCTGCACATTTTGCGGGCCTGGCTGGCCGGGAATAAAGCGGTTGTACTCGCCTTGGACAAGGAGAGAAATTGGTTGGCCTTCCTTGACCCCCGTACCCTTCCACCACCACCCACTCGCATCGGTCACGATGCCATCGTTATGGGCGTCGATCGAAATATAGGTCGAACCAGTAATTAACGATGCAGGGAGATTGACCGGGGGAGACTGCCACTGCACCGTGGATTGAGCGGGATCGGTCAACGTCAGCGGGTCAGCAGTCGACTTGTAACAGGTCATCAGTCGGTCTGGCCCATAGGACGACGAGTTGAAACGGACCTTCCGATAAATGGCATTAGCCCCGAGAAACGCCGCATTGGTCCCAGCATTGACCGCCGTCTGCAGGTTGTTGCGCATATTGAGTGACCAGTACTCATCGTGGCCCAAACTGATGAGCGCCTGGTGTGCAGGTAACGATGCGCCACGGAGGTCAAGGTCGATATCGGTCCAATAGGTCATGTCGAGACCAAGGCGCTCCATGTCGTAAATGACGGGAAACTCGTTGCCATAAAAGTCGGCGGACCCTTGTTCCCATTTTTGAATATACGGACGGTCAAATGAGACGATCGACGCACGTTTTGCCATCAGTCCGTTGTCATCTTGGTACAAACTCCACCCTCCCCAGCTGTTGTAAGCCTGGTAGGTCGTTACGGCACTTTGGACCACGAATGCTGCCTTGGAGCTGTCATCGCGTACACAAAAGGGAATCCATTGTTGCCAGTTCTTTGCCGAGGTGAGTTTGAACATGTAGAACCCCGGAGGCCAACCTTTGAGATTTGCGGTCCACGACGTGGGCCATGCGCACGACACGGTGCCGTGCGCTGCGTCCACGTTGGGAGGAGGTTGGACGACGCCCGCCAATTTCGGGCTCGTTGCTATGAGGCGCCCACCTTTTCCGCCGTAGTACCCCATGCGATAGGCCTGAATGATGTAGGACGAATCCGTCGTCGAGATCATGAGATCAACGGTCGTACCGGTATTTGCTGACGTTGCTGACGTAAAGCCCTCAAGCTGGCCGTTGGGAGGGTATCCAGAGAGGATCCAATCGGAGGTCCCTTTCTTTGAATTCTCTTCAATGAGCCACGGGGCGACGCGAAGAGGCACGCCGTCCACCGTTTTGATGGTGTGTTTTTTTGACGTCTTCAGATACGCAGGAATCGTGCTCGTCGCCTTCGGTGCTGCGGTACTTTCAGAACTGGAACATCCTGCCGCCACAATGCCGCCGGCACCAAGGATTCCGCCAGCGAAGAGTTGGCGACGAGAGATAGGGGAAGACGCCACGAGTCTCTAATCTACTTGGCACCATCAAAGCCAGGTATCAGTTCTTTAGAAATATTTTCAATCCGGAAGGGTCAACCTTCCAGGCACGTATCAGGTGCTTGGTAGCTGTTCAACCGTGATATCTGGAGATGAGAACACGGTGATTGCGCCAGGGACTGGCGTGATGGGGTTGATGAGGAACTGAACTCGGCCGACGCTTGATGCAGCGGTACAGACGTAATTCGGCGTATAGAGAAAAAAGTCTTGTGGCGATGTCTCTTGAGCGCAGGCGTTGACACCAGAACGAATATCAACGAGGAGCAAGGCCGCAATACTTGGCCAGGACGCAGCAGACGACTGCGCTATGTACTCGATTGGTCGACCATGAGCGGCCTTATCGATTGCTTGTTGGGCCAGGGGAACATTGCTGTTGGTGGGGGGCATCGCTCCAAAATTTGCAAAGAGCAAGACAGCAGCGAAAGCCAAGTAAGCAAGAACCCATCGGAGGAGCAGAATCGAGACAATGGCGTAGGCCACTGCAGGAACGCCGTCATAGAACGATAACTCGTAGGCCGAAAACTGTGAGATATCCGAGCTCACCAGGTAAGCAAAAATCAAGGCAACTGCAGTACTTGTAAGAACCAAGACCAGCAAGACGAGGTATCCGTTGCGTGCCGTTGACGACGGCCGCTTCCAAAGCCAATACGCAATGACAGCCAGCAATGCCATGAAGAGAAGAAAGACATAGGGGTTGTGAATTCCCCAAAAGTCGCCAACGAATCGCACCGTTGAACGAACGCCGCGTGCTGCATGGATTTGGTGGACACTGGCCCGGGCATAGTTAGAGAACTGCCATGGCCAATCAACGATCACCCCAAGAATGTTGGGGAGACAAAGGATGACCGCAGCAAGAATTCCATTTCGAAGGTCTCGCTTCTTTGTCGCACCCTGAGTACGCCAGGCAGCAATGAACCCAACCACCATGCCAAAGAAGGCAACAGGAACAAGCCCTAAGTACCGTTGGGCAAGGAGCACGGAGGCTACGGCAACGACAACAAACGCTGAGGGTTTCTTTGCGACCACATAGGCCAATGCACAGAGAAAGAAGACAAAGCACCAAATCGTCTGCGTGGGAACCCACAGTTGGGCGATGAGTGCTGGACCTGATTGGATAAAAATCTTGGTGGGATTGGCTGCGTAGAGCAAAATGCCAAAGGCAGTCGCAACAACCACACGAGGAGACTTAAACAGCACGCCAAGACAGAATGCTGATCCTGCAATCAGCGCAGCATTGGCGAGAAAAAGCGTTGCGAGTTGTGCATTACTTTCTGTTGGAAAGAGGTGGAGCACGTTGTAGAACAGCCACTGGCCGAATGCTTCAAAATAGAACATCGCCGTTCCGGGGTGGAAGAACGCGAACTGGCTGTAGTGGCCGTGATTTAGGCGAAGCCGCTTAGCCAACGAGACGATGATGCTGTCAGATGCCAAATCGCCGGTGACCCAAAACGGTTTCTGGAGGACGGACCAATAGCGAATCCAAAGCATGGCCGCAGTAATGATCCCCACGAGAACCGAAAGAGAGCCAATTGGATGGCGTTGCAAAAACCTTTCGACCTGGCTTCGCGCTCGCTGGCGTCTTGAAGCAGTGTGGTGACCAGCGGACATTGGAATCACTCTATGCGATAGGTCATTCTGAACGAGAGTTGTTCATTGAAGGCTCGTCTGTGTGATCGGGCGGGCAAGGAGGATATGAAAAGATCACTCTATGCATTCGGTGATTCTGGTTCTCGCCACGTTTGGTGCGAGTTTGGTGGAAATGGTCGAGGCCTTGACCATTGTCCTCGCCGTGGGGATCACCAAAGGTTGGAAGACAGCCTTCACGGCAACAGCTGCTGCGCTGGCGATCTTGCTTGTGATCATCGTCGGTTTTGGGCCCCTCATCTCCAAACTCCCTCTCCCCGTCTTGCGGCTCATCATCGGAACCTTGCTGCTGGTCTTCGGTTTGCAGTGGCTTCGGAAAGCAATTTTGCGGGCGAGTGGCTGGAAAGCGCAACACGACGAAGCGCAGATTTTTGATACTGAAGTTGCGGCGCTCGGCGGGACTCGACCTAGCACCCGCATTGATCGCGATGGATTCATCGTCGCGTTTAAAGGCGTCCTCTTGGAAGGCTTAGAGGTTGCCTTTATCGTGGTGACGTTTGGC
>Ga0118677_10006096_pt1 | contig 20647 bp, 21 predicted proteins | sample AliMusrvi5mmetaG_FD_86154 | JGI IMG/M metagenome (GOLD analysis project Ga0118677, IMG submission 86154)
GTGACGGTGAACGGCCAGGACTACGGGCTGTACCAGAACATCGAGGTGGTGCCCTGACTTTCTATCGAGATGTTGCCCGCGAAGAGCTCATTTGCGCCCGCAGCAAGAGGCTTCTTCTTTGGATACAAGAGTCCAGGCAACTAGTGCTCGGGCTTTACATTCTCCCCCGTCAAATGAAAAACCCCTTCTTCAGGGGATACTGCCTGTGGAACCTGCTCGAGCTGCCCCCACTTCTAAGATAGCCATAATAACCCGAAGCTGTTTTAGTACTCGAATGGTGTGCTCAGGAATTTCTCCTTTAGATCTGCGGCTGCAACCAGAAAGAGAATTTACGCAGGCCGAATTAGGGGTGTCGTTAAGATCAACGTCCCTCCGCTGTTCAGAGACTCTTTTTTCTGATCGTTCGTCGCTTCTGAGTTTTATAAATTCTCGATCCTCTTTTGAAGGATATACTCCACCTCCTAAAAATTCAGAGAAGTATGACTCTTTTAAATACTACAGTCAGCTAGGGATCAGTAAGGATCGTGAGGATTTTCCCTTTTTTAAAGAAGGATCCCCTTCTTCTGAAGCGGCCTTCGCTTATTTATCCTCTATTATGCCGACATCCGGTCTTTTTCTCGAAGAAAGTTACTTGCGCGTTAATGCTCTGTTATTGGGGATAAAGAAACCGATCTATCGCACAGAAGATCAAGTATCATTTTGTCGTGTTCCGCAAGAGCACAATTCAGCATTCAAAGCCGGTGGATTTCTCACAACTGTTGACAAGATCTTTAAAGATGAAGGAATGGGGGATGTAACCTTTTATCGGGATGTAGCTGATAGTGAAGGACGTATTTATTTTATTTATCAAATAATTCATAGCGGATCTCATATCGCCGAAAAATTACAGCTTTATATCAAAGAATTTAATGGAGCTATTGAGTCCGCCGAATCTGAAGAGTCTGAAGATTCAGAGAATGATAAGCTTGATGCAATCATTTTATTTTATTTACGCTGTGAGCAGCTGCAGCCTGTTAAGGATAGCCATAGGACGAACCTTGCGGTGCTAAACTATCTTTTAGCAAAATACAATTTCCCATGTGTCCTATTCAAAGGCCATATGCAGGAGATTACAGGGCAACATGTTTCATTGATTGACTATCTAAGCTTTGATGATCTACGGAATCAAGTGATTGACGGGATGGAAAATTGGTGCAGACTAGCCCGTATCCCTTGCCCATTTGCATTCGAACATGTCGGATCAGAACCGGTTTGATCAAACTAATTTAGCTTTTCCACAATGCCTTATTGAAAAATAATACTTGGATTCTCTTTAATCAAAAGTATACTTTACAATGAAAAGAGGTCTTTTATGGGTAATATTGGTAAGTGGGCTCTAGTATTTTTATGTGCTCCAATTTTTAGTGTTTTATGTAATGCAGCTCCAAAACGCACTGCAGATGCAACTCCGGCTCCCTCTGCAGCTCCTAATAGCCAGTTGGTAGATTGCTCTTCACTTACAGCTGATGAGCAGCAATTCGCTTATGGCTTACTTCCAGAAAATCGAGCGATGTTTTGTGGTAAATTCACTGACGTGCAAAGAGCCGCGGCTATGCAGCTTACCTCTCAGCCCGATCCAACAGGGGCTGTAGTTACTCCAGACCAAGCTGTTACTAAAGTTGCTATGGCAAATAATCTAATGCCTATGAAGAAGTCCGGTGGATGCCCGGTAAAATAGGAAAAATATGAGATATTTTATTCTTGGTATTTCTTTTGTATTTTTTACCGTCGGCAGTATCGCAGACGAGTCTGGAAGAGAAGATCTTTTTACGATCACTCCTGAGCAGATGATCTTTGCTTCAAAGCTCAGTGATGTTTCTCGAAAGGTTTATTGTCATCAGTTTTCTATGACGGAGAGGCAAGAGGCTCTTGAGGAGTGGAAAATGAGTCTAGAGGAAGAGGAGATCGCGGATCTTTCCCCTGATGAAGCTGTGCAAGATATAGCGGATCTGTACTATTCAAGGTAGTGAGGATCTTAATATTAATTTACGCGATGCTAGATAGTGCAGGGTAGGTAAAAAGAAAGAAATGCAGCGTGTTTACGACACCATGGCATAGGATCGCGGCTTCAATTTTCCCCGTCCATAGGTAGAGCGCTCCATAGGCAAGCCCCGCAATAAAAACAAGAGCAAGAAAGGGGAGATAGGCAATCCATGCCAGGTGAAATAAGGTGAAAATTAAAGAAGAGATAAGAAGAGAGAGGATCTTACCTTTCGTGGTATGGCCGAGAAAGGTGCAAAGCTCTTTTAACAGAAGTCCTCTTAATAGAGCTTCTTCAGGAATTACCACGAAGATCCAATTAATCAGTAGCCACGGAATGAAGATAGAAGGGATTTTCGGATCAAATGTTACGACGTGTAGTATTTGAGAAAGAGCAAGTAATATAGCCACGCTTGCAAGTATCCAAATCAGGCTTTTACCTAACATTTCTTTCCATTGAGAAACGCTTTGTATAAGTGGTAACGATACAAGAAGTAATAGTCCTAGAAAGGCTTTATCAAAATTCATCCATAGCGTGTAAGGGAGTCCTCCAGGGCTTATGTGCAACCCGTCTACAAGCTTCCAATTGGTAAAACCCGGCATAAAATGAAAATAAAGCGCCGAGGATAGGAGGAAGAGCATTCCAAATAGGGTTAGGCGCAAGAGTCCCTTCACAGGAAGTGTCAATATCCAATTTAAAAATACTATAAAAGTGATGGGGATAACCGCAAGTGGCGCTATCACATTGGACGAGTAGGCAAGAATTAAAGAGATGGCCGCAAAAGATCCCCAAAGCCATGCCGATTTCCTAATCCAGAGGGAGATAAGAGCCATTCCAATGCTAAAAAAAGCGAGAGTTTTGATCGGATCGACAAAAAAAACTAGATGAGAAAAAGAGCTTAGCGTCATTATACACCTTAAGTTTACGTGGAATATAACAAATTGAACTTTTACTCGCCGTAAAAAATAAGCAAGGACAACTGCTCGGTCAATCACTCTCCCTTGAAACGGAAGGCTTGTTGTGAGACATGCTTAGTTGACCCGCCTTAAGCCCCCGCAAGGGGAAATCACCGAGAGGTGACGTAACTAAGGCCTGTAAAGGGCATTGGGGGGCGATCCCCCTTTTATTAACAATTTAAAAGAGGAGCGGCGTTTCCTCCCCAACCCAAAGGGTGGGGTCTCCACGCCGTCAATTAGGATGATTAGAAAACAAAAAAATGGATTGACTTGGCTCGAGTTTGAAATTCTTCAGCAGTATCCAGAAGTAGCTCATGGTGTTTTTCTTAGATCTGGTGGAGAAAGTAAAGGACCTTACGACTCTTTAAACGTCGGTGGAGAAACTGGGGACGATAGAGAGCTAATTGATAAGAACCGGCAGAAAATCGTTGATGTTCTTGGTATAAGTTCTTTAATTTCATCACGCCAGGTTCACGGGGATGTTGTGAAAGACGTTTCAGAGCTAGTCTCATGTGAAGAGTGTGATGGGATAATCACGAAAGAGAAAAATATGGGGCTTCTTATTAAGCATGCTGACTGCCAGGCCGCTATTTTTTATGATCCTATAAATAAGGTTATAGCCAATGTTCATTGCGGATGGAAAGGTAATGTCCAAAACATATACGCTAAAACGGTAGAAATGATGCAAGAAAAGATCGGCACTTCACCTGAGGATCTTATCGTTTGTATTTCTCCAAGTCTTGGGCCGGATAGAAGCGAGTTTGTCAATTTTGAAAATGAGTTTCCCTTTGATCTGTGGCCCTTCCAATTTAAGAAGTTCTATTTTAATTTGTGGGAGATGAGTCGGGCTCAGCTTGAAGAAGCTGGAGTCTTGAGTGGAAATATCGAGGTTGCAAGTATATGCACCTACGATAACCCAGAGGACTATTACTCTTACAGAAGAGATAAAGTAACAGGACGCAATGCAACTGTTGTAGCGCTGAAGTAATTTTATGACAAATGGTAGATGGGAGTCTCCTTTAACAGCCAGACAAGTGGCAAGTTCCTCGATCAGTTTTGAAGATCTAGCTGCAGATCTTTCAGGGGTATATTGGACCGAGGCACGCCCTTTAGAAAAAGGGCGTGCAGCTCTTGTCAAATCAGGAAAGGAGCTCTCATCTCTTAAACATTTTAGTATAAAAAGCCGGATTCATGAGTATGGGGGTGGCTCCATCAGCTGTCAAGATGGGGTAGTTTACTTTGTAAATGACACGGAGAAGTCTCTATGCCGATACCGCGAAAAAGATCACTCTGTGGAAACCCTTTTTTCTAAGGAGCATTTGCGCTACGCAGAAATCGCTATCCATCCCAGCGGTAAATTTCTGTACTTTGTTGGAGAAGATCATGCGGATTCACTTCATGTCACAAATGCTTTATACCTATTAGACCTATCCACTAAGACTTGCCGAGTAGTTGCAAGCGGCCATGATTTTTATGTATCACCAAAAATTGCTCCCTCAGGAGGGATTCTGGCCTTTATCTGCTGGAACTTCCCTCATATGTCATGGGATGAAAGCTCTCTTTGGACGGCAGAGATTGCTCCGGATGGTACCCTTTTGGATCTTAAAAAGCGAGCGGGATCAGTGGGGGAGTCCATTCTTAACCCTATATGGGGATCTTCTGGCACGCTCTACTTTGTGGGTGATAAAACAGGCTTTTGGAATATATATAGTCTTGAAGGTGAAAATCGAGTCATCGTCTATGAAAAAAAAGCAGACTTTGCTGCCCCTCAGTGGAAGCTGGGAGGAAGCTCTTTTGCTGAAGTTTCCTATAAGGGAGACTCGGCGATCATTGCCTGTTATAGCGAGATGGCAATCGATAAGTTAGCCCTTATCTCCCTTAAAAACCAGACTATGGAGACGATCGATCTTCCTTTTACGAGCATGACTCATATTAAGGCTGAAGATGCAGAGCATGTCTATTTTTTTGGTGCATCACCCACTCATGCCAGATCAGTGATTTGTCTAAATCTTTTAACAAAACAGTATAAGATCTTACAAAGTAGTTTCAGTTTCCCGTTTAGTGAAGAATACATTTCAATCCCTGAGCTGTTATCTTTTCCCTCATCCATAGAAGGAAAGCAGTCTTTTGGATTTTATTATCCCCCTAAAAATCCAAACTATCCCCCCTTAAAGGAAAAACCTCCTCTTATTGTGCGCGCTCATGGTGGGCCTACTGGACATAATGCCCCCGTGCTCTCCCAAGAAATTCAGTTTTGGACTACAAGGGGATTTGCCTACTTAGACGTCAACTATGGAGGCAGCTCCGGTCATGGTAGAGAGTATCGGGACCGTCTGAAAAAAAACTGGGGAATCATCGATGTAAGAGACTGTATTTTAGCTGCAGAGTATGCTATCGCTCACAATCTTGCTCAGGGACAAAAACTTGTGATTAAGGGAAGTAGCTCGGGAGGGCTTACAGCCCTTATGGCTATATGCGGGGAAAAGGTTTTTGCCGCAGCAACTAGCTACTATGGTGTTGCCGATTTAGAAATGATAGCCGAGGATACCCATAAGTTTGAACTCCACTATCCAGATTCTTTAGTTGGTCCATATCCGGAGTGTAAGAGCGTATATCAAGAAAGATCACCGGTTAACAACGTAGATAAGATTGTAGTACCGGTCCTTCTTTTGCAGGGATTAGACGATAAAGTTGTCCCCCTTGAGCAGTCTGAAAAAATCTATGTAAAGCTAAAGGAAAAAGGGCTTGATGCAGAGCTTCTTTTTTTCGAAGGGGAAGGTCATGGGTTTAGAAGGGCTGAAACTATCGAGAAGGCACTTGTTGCGGAGTGGAATTTCTATAAAAGAGTTTTAAGTCTATAGGTTATAAAGGCAGATCAATCTGTCTTTTCCGAAAGTTTAGAGTTTCTTCCATCTAGATGTTTGATGTATTTGCCATCTTTTAAGCCCCCATAAATATAAGTGCCAAAAGGTTTGTGACCATCATCTGGTCCATTTTTAGTAAGAGACTCTTTTAGGAGGGGATGTAAATAACATTCCATAGCACCAAAACCGCATCGTGGCAGCACGAAATCTCGGTAGTAGTCGGTCCTTGCAAAATGATCGTTATCAGACCAGCCGAAATTTCTCGTAAGAGGTATAAGAGTTCCGCCTTCTACTACGTTATCAACATCTCCGTCGTAAAGGTGGTGAAATTCCCCTTTTCTATAAGGTACGTTGCTCCCTTGATTCAGGCGCACATATTTTATATTTTGATTTTGGCTCATCGATGTGAGTAGCTCGTTAAGCTTAATTTTTTTACGTAAGAGAAAATCATGCTGATGAACAAAGATGAAGGGAGTGTCAACTTGCTCAAGGGCTAATTTAATCGCTCCTGAAAGATGGTGCCAGCTTGGGCAAAAAACAAGTTCTGTATTGGCAAAGTAGGGGGAAGTTTTAGTGAGCTCAAGAATGTTTTTTTTATATTGATCATAGTCTTTTTCTCTGTTTTCAAATCCTGGCTGAATACCATCAAAAACAATAATTTTTTTGCATTTTCTAAGCGCTGGCACCTGATAAAAGCTTTTCATCGATTCGTAAATGATCTCAGTTGATGGAATAGATAGTATAGGATTGGTCGTTGTAATAAAGGTGATTTTACTTGCTGCTTGTTTGTCAGAGAAGATGGGGGAGGTTGTCGTTTTCACTGCTAGGCAGCTAAGGGCAATGGCAAGGAGAATGAATCCTGCTTTTAAGGGATGTTTAAGTAGTCGGTCTAAGAGGGTTTTCATAAATTTAAAAGGTGTATTGATAGTGGAGATTAGAGTGTGTAGCATTGTTGTGTTTTTTGCAAAGAGCTAAGAGCCCTCTTCTTTGGATTTATTAAGGAGGTTAATATAGGGCTCTTTGTCATATTTTTTCTTAAGGACCGGAGAGAATCCACATCCTTTTAGCACGCGTGGGGCTCCAAAATATTCAATTATAGGCCAGCGCCTACAAACAGAGGGTCTGGTTCGATAACTATTGCAACTGCCATTTTCATTTAAGTGGCGGCAGCCCATCACGAGCATTTTTTTGCCTTTATCATCCGCAGGGCTTTTGTTTCTGAGAAAAAAGCCGTTGACCTGGGTTTGCCAGAAATAAAAGATTTTGCCAAGCGACCCGGTTGGCTCAGGTATCAGAATAAAAAAACAACAGTTGCCCCTTCTTTTACACGATCCTAATTGTGTGAAAGGGGGCTGGATAATGTATTTCGCGACTTTTTGGGTGAACAGATCCAGAACTAATACGGGAAGATAGGTAAGTTTAAGGGTAAGGCGTATCCACTGGGGTAGCCACTGCCTGGGGACTTCTTCTAAGACCTTAGGGGGTGAGGTAAGATTTTCTGCCAAATGTAAAATGTCTTCTAAATACTCTTGCTGTGATTTTTCGCTCATAAATAAATATTCCGATCGGTTTTTCTATAGGATGATCCGACAGCTTATTTAGGGAAAGAAATATTGTTTTTCTAGAAAATTCCTTAAGAAGAGGTGGGGGATTTTTTTTTGCAAAAAACTTCAATATTTCCGATTTTATTATTCTCTGCAAGAAAAAGTATAGAAAAAATTATATATATCTTGTATATGAAGGAGATGGGATAGATGAATTATTTATTCATTCCGTTTTATTTGGAGGCTTAGATCATGGCCTGGAAGCTCCAAATGCGCTTAATAACCTGGGCTACAAAAAGTATTGGGATAAATGTCTTGATGCAATGGAGGTTATATGTTTTTTAAAAGTTTTCAAGTATTAGCGTGTTCGGCAGTTATTATGGGGGGGGCTTCTTTATTTGGTTCTGATATGGTGGGACAGCATGAGGAGCATCAGCTAGTTGATAGGCTTAAAAAAGAGGTTCCTTCTATTGCCTACAGTGGGCCACTTGCTCTTGCCAATCTCAATTTAAACCATCAGGGTAGTGTTATCGCAGCGAAGCCAGGAGAAAAAGTATTTGGAATGCTTAACTTCGAGTATGACTCACATAACATAGATCCGGAATCTCTGAACCAAATCATCATTGGTTTTTCAAAGATGGGCGCTCAGAAATGCATCTTTAATGAACTTGGATACCGTTGCAACGAGGGAATCGCTTCCTTTTTTCTCCAAGTACCACAAAGTCCAGGGATATATGAAATCCAGTGTAGATTCGATCAAGCATTCTCCTCTAAAGAAGCGATGATCAATTGGGCGGGGGAAGATGCAGATAATATGATGACGATAGGCAAAATTATTGTTCGAGAGTAGTCATTCGTTCTTTGGATAAAATCCCCTTTTCTCGATAATCTAAGGGAAATTGGGGATTTTATGTTAAAAACTTCTTGGAAAAAAGCACTTGCGTTTACTTTACTTACAAGTTTTCTCTTTTCTTCTCCGGCTAGTGGCCAAGAGAAGAATGACGCCCAGTCTGTTGTGATCATCGGAGGGGGAGTCGGGGCGCTTACCTCTGCAATCTATTTAGCGCGAAGTGGGGTTATTCCTATTGTTATCGAAGGCAAGATGCCTGGTGGAGCTCTTTCTCAGTCTCCTAAAGTGCAAAATTGGCCCGGCGAATTTGAGATATCCGGTATGGATCTTATGGATAAGATCCGCTCTCAAGCTATACAAAATGGGGCTATTTTCCTGCAGGAAGAGGTCACAGATGTTGATCTTTCAAAGCATCCTTTTAAAATAACTTCCCGAGATGTTTATGATCCAAGCAAAACCCATGTACTCGAGGCTGAGTCTTGTATCATAGCCACAGGGAGTGAGGCAAAAAGGCTTCATGTTAAAGGGGAATCTGAGTATTGGTCCAAGGGGGTCTACTCATGTGCTATATGCGACGGCGCCCTTTATAAGGGCAAGACAGTCGCCGTTATTGGTGGGGGAGATGCAGCTCTTATAGAAGCTGAGTATTTAAGTCTGATTGCAAAAAAAGTCTATGTCATAGTGAGAAAGTCAACCCTGAGGGCTAATGAAAAACAAAGGGAAGCAATGCTTGCTGCTCTTCCTAATGTTGAGTTCGTATTTGAGGCAGAGATCCAGGAGATAAAGGGTTCCGGGGATGCAGTAAGCCAGGTTATTCTAGCAAAAAAAGGGGCTCTGTCTCCCCTTGATGTCGACGGGGTATTTCTTGCTATTGGCTCCCATCCAAATTCTGAATTATTTGCAAAGCAGCTGCATGTAGACCCAAACGGATATATCAAAGTAACAAATGATTGCGAGACATCGATTCCAGGCGTTTACGCTGTCGGAGATATAGCGGATCCCTATTTTAAGCAGGCGATATCAGCAGCCGGCGATGGGGCTAAAGCGGCTCTTAAAGCACATAATTACTTACTAACCGCCCCAAAGCCGCAAATAGCGGCTTCTCACAGCTCTAAAAAAAAGGATTCCTATTCAGGGAAAGTCATTGAAATCACAAACTACGAGCATTTCCAAAAAGAGATCCAAGAAGCTAATGCCCTTGTCCTTGTAGACTTTTATGCAACTTGGTGTGGTCCTTGTCGCCAGCTTAGCCCAAAACTTGAAGAATTTGCCAAAGATTTACAGGGGAAAGCCAAGATTCTAAAGGTTAATATAGAGTCTTGTGAAGATCTTGCTATGCTATACCAAATCAGGTCTATGCCAACACTTGTAGTCATTGACAATAGTGGTAAGCAGGTAGGAAGAAAAATAGGGGCAAAAGATATTATTGATTACATCAAAACGCTTCAGGTGAAGCGTTAGATGTAGATGTTAATCGCTATAACGCCGCTTGCGAACCTTGCGGCGTTTCTCCCCGCGACAGTAAACCATACCCCTCCGATGACGCCCAGGTACTGGCTCCAGTTATATTGAACTGCGGGTGCTAAGCTAAATTGCTCGCCAGAGGGAGGGCCTATCGGGTGTGTTTTTTTTCCAGAAAATCTCGTTTTGTTGTTATGGGTATATACACCGTCGAGGGCAATGACCCACTCTTGGGTTAGGTTGCACTCTATAGCAGCGTCTATAGTAAATGTATTGCCAGGAAATACTTTTCCGCGGGTTCCCTTCCCTCCTCCATAGGAGTTTAATCCTTCAACATAAGCTGGAGTGCCGATTTCATAATTCAAAAATAGCCTAGCATCTAAAAAGTGTATTCCATTTCCTAGATGTAAGAGTTTAGAAAAGGCTAGACCTACAGTCGGAAGCCAAGATCCTGATCCGGTAGAGTCGCTGCCAAGTTTGCTTAGTTTAAGGTGATCATATTTGCCTGTGGGGATATTGGCTCCGAGTCTGAGTTTCACGGCCGGCTGCCATCCTCCAACGACATCTAAAGCTAGCTGGAAACCTGCGACAAAGGGAAGATCTCCAAAATCTACATAATTTTGTCCTTTTACCCTATTCCAAACCATTTGAGGGTTCAATTGGAAATCCATAAATTTGTTAATGCCAACTTGCGTTAGAGCTACGAGTGTTGAGTTGTAGAAATTAGGGATAGATTTTGCATCCCAGTGGTTTCTGTAAATCCCTGTATTTACAGTATAGAAAAAGTAGGGCTCTAAGTTTACATGCCCCTGAGGTATCGTATGGGCACTTGGCGCAAGCAAGGGGCCTGTAAACCAGGGAGAGGGTTCCGATTTAACAGGAGCTCCTTGTGACTCGGTAAAGATGAAGTCTGCATAGCACGGTATTGCAGAGAGTAGGTGCAGTAATAAAAGGGCTCTTACCATTTTACGCATAGGCATTTAATCTATAAAAATTTACTGATTACATCTTGGAAAATTTCAATCCCGAGCTCTAGAAGAATAAAGAAGATTAGCATACAGAGCATAGCTCTTCCACCAGGAAGGCGTTTTTCTGCTTTGGGATATTTTTTAACATATCTTCCAATCCAGACCATCGTAGGGGGAAATAAACCAAAAAGAATCGCGCAGCTGTATCCTCCGGCATAGCCAAGGGCTTTTAGGAAGATGTGGGGGTAGGTCAGGGCTATAACTGTTGGTGGCAAAAACACCAAAAGGCATAGGAGGATTTTGCGCATTCCTTTTTTCTTAATTTTAAGTCCATCTGCCAGAAAGTCTAAATAGGCAAGAGATAGAGCTATATAAGACGTTGTTAAGGTGAAAAAAGCAAAGGCTTTGCCAATATTAAATATGGTGGCTCTGCCAACAATTTTCTGTAGAGGCCATATGGCAGTTTGTCCAAGAACGCTTGCCTCAGTTAGATCATTTAAAGGGATAATCCCTAGGATAAGCATTTCCCAAATCAGATAGACAGCAAGGGGAATCGTCGTTCCTAAGATAATGCTTAGCCGGACCTTTTTTACATCCCGTTCCATATACGTCATAAGAGTAGGAATAATGACTTGGTAGGTGAAGGCAGTAAAGAGTACAGGAATTGCAAGCCATGCTTTGGACCACTCACCTCTTGTCAGCAAGCTAAAGTTTACATGGTCATAGGAGAACCCGATGAAAAGTAAATAGGTGATGACAACACCTGACATCAGGATAAGGTTTAGTCTATCAACGGATTTTGTTCCGAGATACACCACGGGAGAAAACATCACTACATAGACGAGCGCTGACGCCCACCTAGAAAGGCTTCCGCCACTAAGCTGAGACAGGACATCTCCCCCTCCGGCTACGTGAGCAATCATCACTGTGACAAATAAAAACAGGTAGACTATCCAGCAGAGTCCTTTGCCCCAAGCTCCAAATAATTTATGGGCCATTGTAATCAGGTTAGAGTCTTTAGGCATCCACTGGCAGACCTCAAGAAGAAGAAGTCCCGTGCATAGCATAAATAGCCAGCAGAGGAAATAGATAGCAATGGAAGGAAAGAACCCCGCCTCTCCCGTAGCAATAGGCAAGGCTAGCATGCCAACACCAATGGTGGTCCCAGCAATTAAAAAGCTGCCACCGAGTACATGACCAAGTGATGGAACAATGCGCATAGATACTCTCTATATAGGGGGCTTAAGGTCTTGTTTTTTAATTAATCTTAAGGTAGCTAAAGCTGTGAAATTGATCTAGATAAATTATTTTAATCGACCTGTTTTTCTGAATTATTGAATTTCATCTTAAGCGTTGTTTTTTAAACACAATTTCAATTTCAACCTATTCGGTACGTCAGAAAAATGCCATCTAGACAATTTCCTTATCCCTTCGTTAAGATAGACTCCTTTCCGAGGAGGATGCATGGAAATTGCACAGATAGAGCTCGAGGGTGTTATAAAACTCTCTCCTAAAGTTTTCTATGATGAGAGGGGGTTTTTCTATGAGAGTTTTAAAGAATCTCTTTTGCAAGAGCGCGGAATTTGCGAAAACTTCTTGCAAGACAACCATTCCTATTCGAAGAGGGGAGTTTTGCGAGGGATGCATTTTCAGGGCTCCCAAGGAAAACTCATTAACGTGATCTCTGGAGTGATTTTCGATGTTTTTGTCGATATTAGAAAAGATTCTTCGACCTTTGGAAAGTGGCAGGGCATAGTGCTGGATTCTGCAAATCGAGAGCTCCTTTATATTCCCGGAGGGTTTGCTCATGGATTTTATGTGATGAGCGATGAGGCTCATGTTATCTATAAGGTAACAGAGCTCTATAGTCCCGCTATGGAAAAATCTTTTCACTTTGATGATCCGGAAGTTGCCATTAGTTGGCCTGAGGGAAGTAAGATTGTATCCGCTAAAGACCTATCAGCTCCCTTATTCACTGAGGTCTTTGCATGAAGATTTGGATTTTAGGAGCCGGCGGAATGCTCGGCAAGACCTTGCAAAACTTTTTAATAGACAAAGGGATTCGTTTTGTTGCTTCTTCTAAAGAAGAAGCTGATATAACTAGTTTTCTACAGCTCGAGGCTCTATGCGCCGAAATAAAGCCCACACATATCTTTAATTGCGCTGCTTTCACGGCTGTGGATAGAGCGGAAAGTGAGTTTGATCTTGCGATGAAAATTAATGGGCAGGCTCCAGGGATTTTAGGTAAACTTGCAAAAAAACAAGGAGCCAGACTCATTCATGTTTCTACGGATTACGTGTTTTCCGGTTCGGAGCATATTCCCTTTAAAGAAGAAGACGAAAAAAATCCGATTAACGCATACGGAAGATCGAAGCTTGAAGGGGAGAAATCCCTTCTAAAAGAGATGCCGACTGCTTGTATAGTAAGAACTTCTTGGGTCTACGGAGCCGGTGGAAAAAATTTCATCTCTTCCATAGTAGGTCTGCTTCAAACAAAAGAAACTCTGCAAGTAGCCAGTGACCAGGTAGGTAGACCGACCTACGTGATAGATTTAGCTCAGGCTCTTTGGGAATTAAAGGATGCTTCTGGGATCTATCATTTTGCAAGTAGTGGACAGGCTTCTCGCTTTGAAATTGCGAAAAGCGTGCTTTCTTATATGAAAGAAAATAATATTAAGGTGGCCTGCAAAGAAGTACTTCCCGTTTCTGCAAGTCTTTTTAGTACTCCCGCTCCTCGCCCTAGCTATTCCGTTTTAGATACGAGCAAGTACCAAGGGCAATATAAAACCCCAAGACACTGGAAAGAAACGCTGAAGGAGCTTTTTTAATGATAAGGAACCCTAAAAATATTCTTGTGACAGGTGGCGCTGGATTTATAGGTTCCGCATTTATTCGGTACAGTCTTTCTACCTCACTTACCTGTGAAAAAGTGGTTAATCTCGATTTGCTCACCTATGCAGCGGATCTTAAGAATCTATCGGGCTTAGAAAATGATCCTCGCTATCACCTGGTTGTAGCAGATATCTGTGATGAAGAGGTTGTAGAGCGGGTTTGCAAAGAGTATGAGATCGATACTATTGTTCATTTTGCCGCTGAAAGCCATGTCGATCGTAGTATCGAGGGGCCTGTTGCATTTTGCAGGACAAATATTGAGGGGACACTTCATCTAATAGAAGTTGTTCGAAGAAATCCAAATATCCATTTTCATCATGTATCAACTGATGAAGTATATGGGACGCTAGGTAAGGAAGGGTCTTTTAATGAAAGCTCTTCTATAGCTCCTAACTCTCCTTATGCGGCATCAAAAGCTGCATCGGATCATTTAGTAAGAGCCTGGGCAAATACCTACGGTATTTCTACAACGATTTCTCACTGTAGTAACAATTATGGTCCCTGTCAGAACAGTGAAAAGCTCATTCCTCGTATGCTTTCCTGCCTTATTGAAAAAAAGCCTCTTCCTATCTATGGCAAGGGGGAGAATATCCGTGATTGGCTTTATGTCGATGATCATATAGAAGCGCTTTGGGCTATTTTGCAAAAAGCCCAAAGCGGTAGTGTATTCGACATCGGTGGAGGGTATGAAGCTTCTAATGTGGAGATCGTGCATAGACTCATTGAAGAGTATTGCGGCCTTACTAAACAAAATACAGAAGAGTTTACTCATCTGATTCACTATGTGACCGATAGGCTAGGTCACGATTTTCGCTATAGCATCGATCCTTCTAAGATACATAGAGAGCTTGGATGGAGTCCCAAATACGATTTTGCAACGGGGCTTAAAGAAACAGTGCAGTGGTATTTAGAAAGCAAAAGACTACAAGGATGTGGGGTATAAATATGTGGAATACAAAAACAGTAGCATGTGTGATCCCTGCACGGCTCCAATCTTCGAGATTCCCGAGAAAGATTTTAGCTCTCTTGAAGGGTAAGCCTCTTATCGAGTGGGTGTGGGTGGCTGCCAAAAAAGTGAAATGCTTCGATGAGGTGGTCTTTGCCGTGGATTCAGAAGAAACTGCGGAAGTGATCAAGCGTTTTGGTGGAAAATTCTTTATGACATCCATCGATTGTCCAGTCGGTACAGATAGGCTCGCAGAGCTTCAAAAGAATGGTCTTGTCAAGGCTGACATTTGGGTAAACTGGCAAGCTGATGGTCCCTTTATCAATGAAAAGACCATTCACGATCTTTTGCGGACATGTGATAAAGATGGAGCCGATGTTTGGACTCTTAAAAGACAGATTTATACTGAAGAAGAGATTGGGTCGCCCGATGTTTCTAAAGTTGTTTGCGACCAGAAAGGTAGGGCGATGTATTTTTCTAGAGCAACCTTGCCGTATTATCGGAAAGTTCCGGATGGTAAGGAAAAAATTTATTTTAAGCACGTAGGTCTTTATGCGTATTCCGATAATGGGCTTAAAAAAATTTCTGCCCTTTCTCCTTGCGATTTAGAGGTCATAGAAAATCTTGAGCAGCTTAGATTCCTCTATCATGGACTTTACGTGCAAGTCCATGAAACTCAGTATGAAACATTAGAGGTAGATCTGCCCGAGCACTTGATACGAGCAGAAAGGCTCATGGAGCTAAAATAAATGTGGCTAGATAGACAATGCTTGGTTGAGAATTTAGCTGTCTATCGGGTATCATAGCTGTAATTTACCTATACACGGCTAGGCTATGACTACAGACCAACTTCTTAAAGATAAGTCGGATTATAAGTATGGTTTTTCGACTCCGATTGAAACAGAAAGCTTTGCTAAGGGGCTTTCCGAAGAGATTGTCCGCGCCATCTCTGCAAAAAAAAATGAGCCCCCCTTTCTTCTGGAATTTCGTCTGAAAGCCTATAAAAAATGGCTGGAGATGGAAGAGCCTGTATGGGGACATCTCAAATACACCCCTATCGATTACCAAGATATTACCTATTACTCAGCTCCTAAGGTGAAGCAGAAGCTTGATTCACTCAGTGAGGTAGATCCGGAAATTTTAAAAACATTCGAGAGACTAGGCATTCCTTTAGATGAGCAAAAGCGACTGACAAATGTGGCGGTCGATGTTGTGTTTGATTCGGTGTCTCTTGGCACCACCTTTCAAAAAACACTGCAAGAAGCAGGCGTTGTCCTCTGCCCAATATCCGAGGCGATTCATAAATATCCGGAGCTTATCGAAAAATATCTCGGAAGCGTCGTTCCGATTGGAGATAACTTTTTTACTGCGCTAAACTCTGCTGTTTTTTCAGACGGCTCTTTTGTTTATATCCCTAAAGGAGTGCGATCTCCGATTGAGCTTTCTACCTATTTCCGTATCAACGACAAGAAAAGTGGGCAGTTTGAAAGAACCCTCATTATTGCTGAAGAGGGGTCTTATGTAAGTTACCTCGAAGGCTGCACCGCCCCTGCCTACGATAACAACCAACTCCATGCAGCAGTTGTTGAACTTGTAGCTCTTGATAATGCAGAAATCAAATACTCCACCGTTCAAAACTGGTATTCAGGTAATCCTGAAACGGGCGTTGGTGGGATTTATAATTTTGTTACTAAGCGCGGAAGATGCCAAGGCTTTAGATCTAAAATTTGCTGGACGCAGGTAGAAGCGGGAGCTGCTATCACATGGAAATATCCAAGCTGTATCTTGCAAGGCGATGAGTCTGTCGGGGAATTTTATTCTGTAGCTCTTACCAATGGCCATATGCAAGCAGATACAGGAACCAAGATGATCCACCTTGGGAAAAACACCAAGTCTACGATCATATCTAAGGGAATCTCTGCCGACCTTTCTCATAATACCTATAGAGGTCTTGTTAAGATCGCTCCAAAAGCTACAAATAGTAGAAACTACACCCAGTGCGATTCGATGCTTGTCGGCGATAGATGCTCTGCTAATACCTTCCCCTATATTGAGGTAGCAAACCCCTCCGCTCAAGTTGAACATGAAGCATCGACATCGAAGATGAATGAGCAACAACTATTTTATCTTCAGTCACGAGGCCTCGAAAGAGAGGATGCAATTAATATGATAGTTAATGGCTTTTGTAAGGACGTCATTAAAGAACTGCCCCTAGAATTTGCTGTGGAAGCGCAAAAGCTCCTCACGCTGAAGCTTGAAAATTCTGTAGGATAACTGAAAGGAAAAAACCATGATAGAAATTAAAAACTTGCATGCATCAACTGAAGGTAAAGAGATATTAAAAGGCCTTACCCTCTCTATCAAAGCCGGAGAGATCCATGCGATCATGGGGCCCAATGGCGCCGGGAAATCAACGCTTGCGAAAGTCTTAGCGGGCGATCCCTCTTATGAAATCACCAGTGGTGAGGTTTGGTTTAAGGGGCAGAATATTTTAGAGATGGCCCCTGAAGAAAGAGCCCATCTCGGTCTTTTTATGGGATTCCAGTATCCATTGGAAATTCCGGGTATCAGCAATATCCAGTTTTTGCTTTCTTGCTATAATGCCAAGAGAAAGGCTAATGGAGAAGCGATTGTATCGGAAGAGCAGTTCCAAAGCATTCTCGAAGAGAAGATGAACGTATTGGAAATGAAAAAAGAGTTTTTAGATAGAAGCCTTAACGAAGGATTCTCCGGTGGCGAGAAAAAAAGAAATGAAATTTTTCAAATGGCAGTTCTTGATCCATGTTTTGCGATTCTTGATGAGACAGATTCAGGTCTGGATATTGATGCGATGCGTATTGTAGCGCTTGGTGTAAATAGGCTCAGCAGCCCAGAAAAGGCTCTTCTTCTTATCACTCACTACCAAAGGCTTTTGGACTATATAAAGCCCTCCTTTGTCCATGTTATGGTGGACGGAAAGATTGTAAAAAGCGGCGGTCCAGAGCTTGCCTTGCAGCTAGAAGAAAGTGGATATGAAGACCTTCTTGGAGCTAGATAATGACTGTAACGGAGCCCCAAACAGATGTTTTCTATACGGCACTTCAGGAGCAGTATAACCTATGCTCCCCAAGTTCTTCTCGCGCCAAGGCGTGGGAGCGTTTTCAGGAGAAAAAATTTACCGGTAAAAAATCCGAAGCATTTAGCTATGTTCCACTGAGACAGCTGGTTTCTTTAGCTCTTTACGGACCATCTGGTGCTACACTTTGTAAAGAAGATATAGCATCCCATATTTACCAAGAGTGTAAGGACTCTCTGCTCGTCTTTGTCGATGGAGTCTTTTCACTTGAGCTTTCTTCTACTGAGGCTTTAGAAGATGTTACAATTCTGCCTTTAAGCGTTGCACAAAAGGGAAGCTACGGGAGCTTCTTGCAGCGCCGCATGCACCAAAGCATGGAGCAAGAGCAAGATCCCTTTGCTCTTCTCAATATGGCTCTAAGTAAAGAAGGTGCCTTTGTCTTTATTCCTCCAAGACTTGAGCTTTCAGCGCCTATCCAATGTCTTTTTGTAACAACAAGCGATCAAGTAGCGACATTCCCAAGAATTCATATTGCCCTTGGCGCTGAGGCTAAGGCCTCACTTGTAACAACATCTGCCCATTTGGGTTCTTGCGAAGGTCTTTTTCAAAGCGCGCTCATTGATATTGCGTTAGATGAAGCAAGTAGCCTTAAGCACTCCCTATATTTAGACCTTCCGAAAAAAGCATGGGGTTTTGCAGCGGTTAGGGCCTCACTTAAAAAACAAAGCTTATTAGATTGTATAAATGCTTCGACTGGCTCTAAATCAGCAAGGCAAGATTACAGAGTGACTCTGCTTGGAGAGGGTTCTGATGCTAAGATCTCAGGTCTTTGCTGGCTTGAAGAAAATCACCAGTCCCATGTGCATGTTTTAGTAGAACATATAGCCCCTAATTGCACATCTAATCAGTTTTTTAAAGGCGCTCTCTCCGGGATTTCTCAGTCGAGCTTTACAGGGAAAATTTTTGTCGGACAGAAGGCGCAGAAAACACAGGCGTACCAGCTTAATAATAACCTTCTATTAGCAGAAGGGCCCATTGCTTATAGCAAGCCAGGTCTTGAAATTTTGGCCGATGATGTAAAAGCATCGCACGGGGCTACCATGACGCAGCTCAGTGATGATCAGCTTTTTTATCTAAAGAGCCGAGGTCTCTCTGAAGAGACGGCTAAAACACTTCTTGTGCTAGGATTTTGTAAAGAGATCTTAGATAAAATCTCTTGTAAATCACTAAAGCAGCAAGCTCTTGATTCTTTAGAAAAATATTTAGCAAAGTTGCCTAAATGACCTCCAGAGAATCTGTAAGAAAACAGTTCCCGATGCTCAGCCAGCTAATGCACGGTAAGCCCCTTATTTATTTTGATTCAGCGGCGACGACTCAAAAGCCCCAATCAGTGATAGATGCCATGAGCTCCTTTTACGAGGGGCGCTATGGTACGGTACATAGAGCGGTCTACGAGCTTGCAGCTAGATCTACCTTTGAGTACGATCTTTCCAGGCAAAAAGTTCAGCACTTTTTGCATGCAAAGCATCTAGAAGAGATCGTATTTACGAAGGGAACAACCGAATCGATTAATCTTGTAGCGGCATCTTTTGGTAAAGCCTTTATTAAGGCGGGCGATGAAGTTCTTATAGCAGAAACAGAGCACCACGCAAATATTGTTCCTTGGCAGATGATGTGCACTGAAAGGGGATCTATTTTACAGGTTATCCCTTGTAATGAAAAAGGAGAGATCGATCTAAACGTTTTTGAAAATCTTCTTTCTGATAAAACAAAGATTGTGGCTCTCGCTCATATTGCTAATAGCACTGGAACTATTCATCCCATAAAACAAATCATTCAAATAGCCCATGCCAAAGGTGCTAAAGTGCTTATCGATGGAGCGCAGAGCGTATCCCACCAAAAGATCGATGTGCAGGATCTAGATGCAGACTTCTTTGTTTTTTCCGGTCATAAAGCTTACGGCCCCACTGGCATCGGTGTCCTCTACGGAAAAAAAGAGCTGCTCGACGCGCTTCCTCCGTATCAAGGGGGAGGGGATATGATCGATGAGGTCCGTTTTGAAAAGACTACCTACCAAAAATCTCCGTTAAAATTTGAAGCAGGGACCCCTCCGATTGCTGAGGTAATAGGTCTTGGTGCGGCTCTTGATTTTATAGACTCTTTAGGAAGAGAGCAGATAGCATCTTATGAGCATACTCTCTTAGAATATGCGACAGAGAAGCTACAAAGTGTTGAAGGTCTAAGGATCATCGGTACTTCTGCAAATAAGGGGTCCATAATCAGTTTTGTGATTGAGGGGGTGCATCCACTTGATCTTGGAACAATGCTGAGTTTAAAAGGGGTTGCTGTGAGAACAGGGCATATGTGCGCGCAGCCAACCCTTAGAAAATATGGCCTTACTTCGATGACAAGGGTTTCTTTTGGGGTATATAATACCATCCAAGAAATCGATTATTTTATGCAGGTCCTATACGAAGTACTTCTGCTCCTTCGACCTCCGATGTCATTTTAGTCTATTAAAAACCAAAAGATCCCCCTACTTAAGGCTATAGCCAGCAGGTAACTGGATTGCTTTCATGTGCAACAAAACCCATTATTGCTGCGTATGTTTTTTCCTCATCGGTCATTGGAACTTGTTCTATAGAAATAGCGCTCTGCGGAGAGGCGAGAGGAGATGGTTGCTCCTCTGCGATAGGACTTTCTTCGACGTCTGTTGAAGAGGAGCCTGGGATTTCAAGACTTATTCTATGCGTTAGGAGTCTGCTTTCTACAAATTCTTTTGTGTCACCCATGGGAAATGGCTCAGATTCAGGGGATGAGAAATCGTGATCTATTTCAACTGCTTCTGTATTGAGTAATAAGGGAAAGAGCTGAGGTTTCTGTTCTGCAACTGGGGCTTCTTCTGTATAAAGATGCGTAGGGAAATCTGGGATGCACATTCCATCGTAATCTAGTGGAGAGGTCTGTTGCTCATAGGGAGGTCTAAAAGGTTCTATAGAAAAGCTCATGATATATTCCTTTTACTGTAAAAAAAATAATATTCAAGCTGGAATATTATGACTTATCTTGGGATATATGTCATTTAATTGTC